>Ga0316209_1001076_pt1 | contig 32936 bp, 34 predicted proteins | sample 6monopyrite_MG_FD_204945 | JGI IMG/M metagenome (GOLD analysis project Ga0316209, IMG submission 204945) | Microbial mat bacterial communities from mineral coupon in-situ incubated in ocean water Damariscotta River, Maine, United States -... | ecosystem: Environmental > Aquatic > Marine >...
TGTTTTGTTAGCAGCTATTTTCTTGATTATTTTTCAGTTTGCAGCCATCCCATTAATCATCTTAGCTTACATAATCATTTCTATTTTAAATAAAAAATAATCTATAAATGGCATCAGGATTTTTTGCGCTACTCGACGATATTTCGGTGCTCATGGACGATGTGGTAACCATGAGTAAGATTACTACCAAAAAAACTGCTGGCATACTTGGTGACGATTTGGCTGTAAATGCCGAAAAGGCTTCTGGATTTGTATCTTCAAGAGAATTACCTGTATTGTGGGCAATAACAAAAGGGTCGTTTTTAAATAAACTAATTATTTTACCAATAGCTTTTTTATTGAGTGCTTTTTTGCCTTGGGCAGTTACTGTAATATTACTTTTGGGCGCAGTGTATTTAGCTTTTGAAGGTGCAGAAAAAATCTATGAATATTTTGTGCCACACACTCATGAAACTCCTATTTTAAAAACTGAAAACTTATCGAAAGCAGCCATTTTAGAGTTAGAAAAGAAGAAAATAAAATCTGCAATAATAACAGATTTCATACTATCTATTGAAATTGTGATTATTGCCTTAGGAACTGTTATAAATGAACCTTTGTTAACTCAAATATTAGTAGTTACTGTAGTAGCAATTATCGCTACAGTTGGTGTTTATGGCATTGTAGCTCTAATTGTTAGAATGGATGATTTAGGTTTACGATTGGTGCAATTGAGTAATGGTAATAAGAATTTACTGCAATTTATTGGTAAACTACTGGTTAATGCCTTACCATTTATTATTAAATCACTTTCGGTTATTGGTACAATCGCACTGTTATTGGTTGCAGGAGGTATTTTTGTCCATAATATCGAGTATTTTCACCACTTTTTAGAAACGTGGCCTGGTATTTTAAGGGATTTTGTAGTTGGTTTAGGTGTTGGTGTTTTGGCGCTTCTTAGCTTTAAGTTGGTTAAACGACTTATAAAATTAGTAAGTTAAGTGCTACGTAAAGTATGGATCTTAATTTTATAGACCTCATAGGTTTTTAAAACCTGTGAGGTCTATAGAATGAGAAAATAGTAACATATTGAAAAACAACCTTTTATTATTCTACTAAATTTTTTTTCTTCATGTGTCAATAATTCTATTGAAGAAGTTGATGTTACTGTAAATTATGTTCGCTGTAAAACAGGGTCAATAGGTTCCAGAAGCATGGTTAAAGTGAAATTTAGAGAAAAGATTTATAACGTTGCAATAACTAAAAGTACTTGTAAGAATATAAAACTTGGAGATACAATTAGTTTATTTTACAATTTAATTAGAGATAGAGTAATAGAAATAATCAAATAAGGCTTAGCGTTTAAAACTCCAATTTCTTTTTACGAAGCTCGAAATTCTGACCTAAATATACTTTACGAACCATGTCATCGGCAGCGAGTTCTTCGGGTTTTCCAGCTTTTAGGATGCTTCCTTCAAACATTAAGTAAGTTCTATCGGTAATGGCAAGTGTTTCTTGTACGTTATGGTCGGTAATTAAAATACCTATATTTTTTTTGGTAAGTTTTGCTACAATACGCTGTATGTCTTCAACAGCTACGGGATCTACTCCTGCAAAAGGTTCGTCCAATAAAATAAAGCTAGGGTCGGTAGCCAATGCGCGAGCAATTTCGGTACGACGACGCTCACCACCAGACAATAAATCACCACGATTTTTGCGAATATGTCCTAATCCAAATTCTTCAATAAGCGACTCCATTTTATCAAGTTGCTCCTTTTTGGAAAGCTTGGTAAGCTGCAATACACTCAAAATATTTTCTTCAATGCTTAGTTTTCTAAAAACCGATGCCTCTTGTGCCAAATAACCAATACCATTTTGCGCACGTTTGTACATTGGGTAATTGGTAATTTCGGTATTGTCTAAAAATATGTTTCCACCATTAGGTTTTATTAAACCAACAATCATGTAAAAAGAGGTTGTTTTTCCAGCACCATTAGGTCCAAGTAATCCAACAATCTCTCCTTGGTTTACTTCAAGGGAAACATCTTTTACAACTTTTCGTCCACTATAGGACTTCATTAAATTATTGGCTTTTAAAATCATACACATATAATGAACGCTAAAAATAGTAAAAACATATAAGCTACTATTATTGCGAAGATAATTTATAAATTATTTAACCTTGTTGCTCCAAAGCATCCCAATATTCATAGGCACGACGCAAATGCGGAATAACAATAGTGCCTCCAACCAAAGTAGCAATACTTAATGCTTCAACAACTTCTTCTTTTTTTAATCCTTCTTTGTGACTACTTTCTAAATGATATTTAATACAATCATCACATCTTAGAACTGTTGATGCCACTAATCCTAAAAGCTCTTTGGTTTTAACATCCAAAGCGCCTTCTTTAAAGGCGTTGGTATCAAGATTAAAAATGCGTTTTATTATTTTATTGTTATCGGCTAAAATCTTATCATTCATTTTAGCACGATACTCATTAAATTCATTAACTGGATTTGACATGTCTAGCTTCTTTTTTCTTTTGATTTCTTATCACAATTTTAGAGATATATATGCTGACTTGATATAGTATAATTATTGGAATAGCTACAATTATTTGACTTACAACGTCTGGAGGCGTAATAATAGCTGATAATATCAATACAATTACTAAAGCATATTTGCGGTATTTCTTTAAAAATTCAGGTGTTACTAACCCAATTTTTGTTAAGAAATAGATTATTATTGGTAACTCAAACACCAACCCTGAAGCCAAAGCTGCATTTCTTACTAAGGCAATATATGAGCTTATATCAATTTGGTTATCTACAAGCTCTGAAATACTGTAATTAGCCAAAAAGTTAATAGATAAAGGCGTTACTATGTAATAGCCAAAAAGTACACCTAGAAAAAATAAAAAGGACGATAAAATTATAAATCCACGCGAATGCTTACGCTCATTTTCATGCAATCCTGGACTAATAAATTTCCAGAATTGATAAATCACATAAGGAAAGGCAATAATAAAACCAGCCAAAATAGAGGTCCATATATCGGCCGAAAACTGTCCAGCCATAGTCCTGTTTTGAATAATCATTGGTAATGATTCTCCACAAAAAGTTGTGTCGACATTAAAAAACTGTGCACCTTTGCATAGCATTTTATAGGTAAGAAAATCCATTTCAAGAGGCGCAAAAATAATAAGCTTAAAAATTGAACGACTTAAAACGAAGGCTAGCGTTCCTACAATTACAATTGCTGATGTTGCTCGTATTAAATGCCATCTTAAATCTTCAAGATGATCTAAAAAAGACATTTCATTGATGTTCTTTTTTTTCTTTGCCATTATATAATGCCTTCTTTTATAAGATCATGTAAATGTATTACTCCTGCGTAGTTGCCATTGTCTTCAACCAGTAATTGCGAGATTTCGTTGTCTTCCATAAGTTCCATGGCGTCAATAGCCATGGCATCTATGTCTATGCATTTTGGATTTGAACCCATAATATCTTTTGCTGTAAAATTCGAAAAATCATCAGTTTTACTTAACATACGTCTTAAATCACCATCGGTAATGATACCAATAACTTTATCATTTTCAACAACTGCAGTTACACCCAACATTTTTTCGGATATTTCAATAATAACATCTTTTATTTTAGTGTCTTTTGCAACTTTTGGTTTTTGATTTACTGAAGAAATATCGCTCACTCGTAAATACAATTTTTTGCCTAGTGCACCTCCTGGATGGTATTTTGCAAAATCTTTACTCGAAAATCCACGCAATTCCAATAAACAAACCGCTAAAGCATCACCCATAACCAGCTGCGCAGTTGTACTGGTTGTTGGTGCTAAATTGTTTGGACAAGCTTCTTTTTTAACAAAAGTATTTAATACGAAGTCGGCATTTTGACCTAGAAAAGACTCAGTATTTCCAGTAATTGCAATCATTTTATTTGGGCCATTTTTTATTAGAGGCACTAAAACCTTAATCTCAGGCGTATTACCGCTTTTTGAGATGCATACTACTACATCATCTTCCAAAATAAGTCCTAGGTCACCATGAATAGCATCAGCAGCATGCATGAAAATAGCAGGAGTTCCAGTTGAATTAAGCGTTGCCACAATTTTATTGGCAATAATGGCACTTTTTCCAATACCAGTAATAATAACTCTACCTTTAGAGTTGTAAATTAGCTGCACCGATTTTGAAAAATTGTCATCCAACAAATTAGAAAGATTTGCAATTGCATGACTCTCCATATTAATGGTGTCTTTTGCAATATCTAAAATAGATTTTGAAGTATTCAAAATTTATAATTTTTGAGGTTATGTATTTTAAAGATTTTACTATCTTTAAAAGTCATTTTAATTTTATTACTTTTAAGTAACGAAAATTATAGTACAAAAAAACGAAAAAAAATAATGGGAGTTCTCTAAATTTGAATATTTAATGGCTCTTTTAATAAATTTTGATTTAGCATAATAAAGAAACTGAGGGATTAATGAGTATTGATGAAACCGATTTACACCAAGCCTTAAAAAAATATTTTGGGTTTGATAAATTTAAAGGACTACAGGAAGAAGTAATTAAAAGCGTAGTAGCAGGAAAAAATACATTTGTTGTCATGCCTACTGGAGGAGGAAAGTCTTTGTGTTACCAACTTCCAGCACTTATGAAAGAAGGGACTGCTATTGTAGTATCTCCTTTAATTGCATTAATGAAGAACCAAGTGGATGCTATTAGAGGCGTGTCTAACGAAGAAGGCGTCGCTCATGTATTAAATTCTTCACTAAACAAAACCCAAGTAAAACGAGTTAAGGACGATATTGAAAAAGGTATTACCAAATTGTTATATGTAGCTCCAGAATCACTTACCAAAGAAGAGAATGTAGAGTTTTTAAAATCTCAAAAAATCTCTTTTATGGCTATTGATGAAGCACATTGTATAAGTGAGTGGGGACACGATTTTAGACCAGAATACCGAAATTTAAGGCATATTATTAAACGTATTGGAGACAATATACCAATGGTAGGCTTAACTGCCACAGCGACTCCAAAAGTTCAAGAAGACATTCTAAAAAATTTAGGGATTACTGATGCTACAACTTTTAAAGCATCCTTTAATAGACCAAACTTGTTTTATGAAGTTCGCCCAAAAACAAAATCGGTTGATGCCGATATTATTCGTTTTGTAAAGCAAAACCAAGGAAAATCGGGAATTGTTTACTGCTTAAGTAGAAAACGCGTTGAAGAGTTAGCTCAAGTGCTACAAGTAAATGGAGTAAAAGCCGTACCATATCATGCTGGACTAGATGCAAAAACCAGGGTAAAGCATCAAGATATGTTTTTAATGGAAGATGCCGATGTTGTTGTGGCAACTATCGCTTTTGGTATGGGAATCGATAAACCAGACGTTCGTTTTGTAATCCACCATGATATTCCAAAGAGTATTGAAAGTTATTACCAAGAAACTGGTCGTGCAGGAAGAGATGGAGGCGAAGGACATTGTTTGGCATACTATGCATACAAGGATATCGAAAAACTCGAAAAATTTATGTCTGGAAAACCTGTTGCTGAACAAGAAATAGGACATGCTTTATTGCAAGAAGTAGTAGCTTTTGCCGAAACAGCAGTTTCTAGACGTAAATTTATTTTACATTACTTTGGAGAAGCGTTTGATAATGAAACAGGTGAAGGTGGTGATATGGATGATAATGTTAGAAACCCTAAAAAGAAAAGTGAAGCTAAAGATGAAGTTGTTACATTAATAGAAGTAGTCGCCAAAACCCATGAAACATACAAAAGCAAAGATTTGGTAAATGTTATTATTGGAAAAGAGAATGCACTAATAAAGTCGCATAAAACAGACTCCCAACCATTTTTTGGACTTGGAAAAAATAAAGACGGTAAATTTTGGATGGCACTTATAAGACAGGTGTTAGTGGCTGGATATTTAAGGAAAGACATAGAAACTTACGGAGTACTTAAGGTAACCGATTTAGGAAGAGAATTTGTGAGCAAACCAACCTCTTTCATGATGGCAGAAGACCATATTTTTGATGAAGGAGACCATACTGGAATTATCATTGCCAAAAAAGGAGCAGGAGCTTCGGTAGATGAAAAATTAATGTCTATGTTAAAGGACTTAAGAAAGCGAAATGCAAAAAAACTTGGTGTGCCTCCATTTGTTGTCTTTCAAGACCCTTCATTGGAAGATATGGCTCTAAAATATCCAATTTCAATGGAAGAACTATCAAATGTTCATGGTGTTGGTGAAGGCAAAGCCAAAAAATATGGGAGAGATTTTATAGATTTAATATCTTCTTATGTAGAAGAAAACGATATTATTAGACCAGAGGACATGATTGTTAAATCTACTGGTTCAAATTCGGCCTTAAAATTGTACATCATTCAAAATATAGATAGAAAATTACCTTTAGATGATATTGCATCAGCCAAAGGTTTAGAAATGCAAGATTTTGTTAAAGAAATGGAAGCTATTGTTTATTCAGGCACAAAACTTAATATTAATTACTGGTTGAATGATATTCTAGATGAAGACCAACAAGAGGAAATTCACGAATACTTTATGGAATCTGAAACCGATAAAATAGATGAAGCAATTGAAGAATTTGATGGCGAATATGACGATGAAGAATTACGTTTATATCGTATCAAGTTTATAAGTGAAGTTGCCAATTAGCCTTCAACAAATGTAAAAGTAACATCCTGTTTTTTAGAGATTACTCGTAAACTTTCAATTTTTGATGTATTTAGTTTTTCAATTTGAGTTTTTTCAATGTCAAAATCAATAGCTGTAATGAAACTGTTTGGGACTTCACCAAAATCTGATTTTAACTCATCCATATTGGACTTTAGTGTCATTTCAAAATTCTTACAATTAATAATGATTTGGGCACCTTTAAATGTGTTAATCTTGAATTTACCAACCAAAACAGTTCTAAAATAATAATAGCCAGCAAGTTCACTCATTCCTGCAAACATGATATTCCTACTAGAAATAGCAAATGGTTTATCTTTAATCGAAGCCATTATTTTTTCTAAATAAATAGCATCTTCAGGTTCGTTATTAGCATCATTTTTACTAAAAGCGGTTCGTAAGTTATTTAAAGAAAGCTTCATCATTTCTAATTTTCAACAAACATAATAAAGAAATAGTTAAATGATTCGTTCAAAAACTTCTAATTACTATTCATAAATCATAAATCCTCACTATCTTTGCACTTTCTTAAAAACAAGAACAATGCAAGACGGTTTATACGCAAAATTTAATACAAGTAAAGGCGACATAATTGTTGCTTTAGAATACAAAAAAACTCCAGGAACAGTTGGGAATTTTGTTGCTTTGGCTGAAGGAAATTTAGAAAACTCAGTAAAGCCACAAGGAACTCCTTATTATGATGGGTTGAAGTTTCACAGAGTTATTCCAGATTTTATGATTCAAGGAGGCTGTCCTTTGGGAAGTGGAACAGGAAACCCTGGATACCAATTTGATGACGAAATTCATCCCGACCTTAAACATGATGGTCCAGGTGTATTATCTATGGCAAATGCTGGTCCTGGAACTAATGGGAGCCAGTTTTTTATCACGCATATACAAACGGCTTGGTTAGATGGAAAGCATACCGTTTTTGGTAAAGTAATAGAAGGTCTAAACGTTGTTGACGCTATTGCCCAAGGTGATGCTATTGATAATTTAGAGATTATTAGAGTTGGAGCAGATGCTGAGACATATAATGCTGTGGAAGCATTTAGAACTTTTGAAGGCACTAGAGAGAAAAGAATAGCACAAGCAAAAGCCGATGCCGAAGCTGAAATGGAAAAACTAGCAGCTGGTTTTAGTAAAACAGATAGTGGATTACGTTATCAAGTCCTTCAAGAAGGCAAAGGTAATAAAGCTGAAAAAGGAAAAACGGTCTCAGTACATTATAAAGGGCAACTTGCTGATGGGACAGTATTTGATTCGTCTTATAAACGTAATCAACCAATCGATTTTGCTTTAGGCGTTGGCCAAGTAATCTCAGGTTGGGACGAAGGGATTCAATTACTTAAAGTAGGAGATAAGGCGCGTTTTGTAATACCAAGCGATTTGGCTTATGGAAGTGCTGGAGCTGGTGGTGTAATTCCTCCAGATGCCACTTTGATTTTTGACGTTGAATTGATGAACGTAAAATAAATAAAGTATCATTATAATTTAAAAGCTGCCTTTTTGGCGGCTTTTTTTGTATTTGTATTTTTAGTTATCAAAAAGAATGAACAATCAGCATAAGTTTTTGTTATTTAATGCCTTGTTTAGTAATTTTAGAGCAATTAATCCATAAGACCCATGTACCTAAAAAAATATTTGCTTGGAGTATGCATTATGCTTTCTACTTTAGTTGGAGCATTTGCTCAAGAAGAAGGACTTATTTCTTCCATAGATGATTTTTCAATTGATAAAGTTGCGTTTAATCCCAACGGAATAAAAATTTTAGCTTTCGATAATACGCTAACTTTAGAGTTTAGAAATGAAGTTTCTAATTTGAGATATGAAGTCATTAATAAAAAAGGCGATTTATTATTGGTAAAAGAAGGGATTTCTGCCAAAAAATCGTTGTTGAATATATCAAAACTAAAAAAAGGAACTTACTACGTTAGGGTTTTTTCAGATGAAGTAAAAGATTTTTTAAAATTTGATAAAACATAAAATAATTTTAAAGTTTTTTATAATTAAAAACTGCCTTTTGGCGGTTTTTTTTGTATTTGTTGTTTTTTTATGGATTAAAACAGACCACTCGTCTCTATTCTTTGTGATTTAATAGTCTGCTAATTAAGTTTATAGCAGTTAATCCAAAGAACTATGAAACCAAATAAACTTGCAATAGCCATGTGGCTATTGCTATTTTCGGCAATGGCAATAAATGCCCAAGATAGTAGCGAAACAGCTTTTTTAGAAACAACGAGTGTTTTTTCTACAAGCACAACAATTACTTTTAACCCAAGTGGTGTTGGTATGAATGTTACAGACAATACCTTGTCATTATTTTTTCAAAACAGAATGTCTAACCTAAGATATGAAGTTATTAATAATAAAGGAGAAGTGTTATTACTCAAAAAGGCAAAAAGTACTCAACAATCATCTTTAGATATCTCTGGTTTAAAAAGAGGCACCTATTTTGTAAGAGTATATAATGGCACTTTAAAAGAGTTTTTAAAATTTAAGAAAAAATAAAATTGCTTGTGTATTTTTGTTAAATGACTTTACAAACACTTGAGCAAATAAAATATCCTATTGGACAATTTAAGTGTCCTAAGATAATAACAACTTCGCATATAGAAAACTGGATTGAGGTTTTAGAGCAATTTCCATTACAATTAAAACATCTGGTTAAGCATCTTAATGATGAACAATTAGATACGCCATATCGTACCAAAGGCTGGACGGTAAGGCAAGTAGTGCATCATTTGTCTGATAGTCATCACCATAGTTATGTTCGTTTTAAATGGGCTTTAACCGAAAATAAGCCAATAATTAAATATTATCACGAGCAACTTTGGGCAGAATTACCTGATGCTAAGCATGCACCAATACAAATGTCGTTAGACCATTTAGCAGCAGTCCATTTTAAACTAGTTTACTTACTAAAAGGCTTAAGTGAGGATGATTTAAATAAAAGTTTTATCCATCCAGAGTATAACAAAGAAGTAGTGCTAAAAAAAAATGTTGGTATTTATGCTTGGCACTGTAACCATCATTATGCCCATATTAAGAATATGCTTGTAAGGGAGGGTTGGTTATAATAGGTCTTTCCCAAAGCACACACTATTTTCCACACCAATATATTGATCGTAGTTTGAAATAATTGAGTAGTTATTTTTCTTATAAAGCGCAATAGCTTGTGGTTGTTTTTTACCCGTTTCAAGGATACAACGTTTAAATTCTAATTGAGCTGCCCAATTCTCTAATTCATTTAAAACTCTTGTAGCAATACCCTTGCCTCTTGCTTCTGGTAAAGTAAACATACGCTTAATTTCTACGGTTAAGGTATCGTATTGTTTTATTGCGCCACAAGCCACAGGTAAATCATCATGATATGCTACAACTGTATATTTTATAGTGTCAATTCCGTTGTATTGATTATAAAAACCATGATCTTCACCATCAGAGATGGCTAAGTCTTTATCCAATAACTTTACAAGTAATTTAAAGTGTGTGTTTTTTGAATCAGTTCTTACAAATCTTACCATTTAATCATAAATTATTTCTTCCACTTAATATTACAGCCAATACTAGGTTTTTGAACGTTTGTGTTTTCTATGTTATTCAATAAACAATCAAGTGCATGTTTTAAATCATTTCCCGATATTGGAATTCCATTTCCAGGACTGGAGTTATCCAATTGTCCTCTATACACCAAGTTTAAAGTATTATTAAACACATAAATATCTGGTGTGCAAGCAGCATCAAAAGCTTTAGCAATTTCTTGAGTTTCGTCGTATAAATATGGAAATGGATAATTATTTTCTTGTGCATGAAGGGTCATTTTCCCAGGAGAATCCTGAGGATAATTAACCACGTCGTTACTGGAAATTGCAATAAAACCTATACCTTCTATAGAGTAGTGATTAGCAATTTCAACTAACATTTTATTAACATGAATCACAAATGGGCAATGGTTGCAAATAAACATAATTACTGTTCCTTTTGTGCCTTTAAGGTCGTTTAGGCTCTTATTGGTATTTGAGATTGTATCTAGAAGTGTAAAATCTGGCGCTTTGGTACCTAAGGGAAGCATCTTGGATGGAGTTCTAGCCATAATTTTTTATTGTTCATCAAAAATAAAGAAACCATAAGATTAAACATAATTGTAAATTAAAATTTATATATTCAGCGTCTAACTAAATGCCTAATGAAGGAAACTATTTCTTTTGAAGATTTTACAAAGGTTGATTTACGAGTAGGAACAATTATAGAAGTAAACGATTTTCCAAAAGCTAAAAAACCAGCATATCGGCTTACCATTGATTTTGGCGAACTGGGAAAAAAACAATCTTCGGCACAAATAACCACCTTATATACCAAGGACGATTTATTGCACAAACAAATTGTAGCTACGGTCAATTTTCCTAAAAAACAGATCGCAAATTTTATGAGCGAATGCTTGGTTATGGGAGCTGTTAAGGATAAGGATGTTATACTGTTACATCCAGAGCATAAAGTAAAAAATGGTTCAACTGTATCTTAGAGTATGCAAGAATTAGATGCAGTAAAAATTAATTTTGACAGTGGAGGGCTTTGGGTTTTAAATATCGCTCTAGCAGTGGTTATGTTTGGTGTTGCACTTGGTATTACTTTTAACGATTTTAAAGGTTTATTGAAACAGCCTAAACTTGTAATAATAGGTATTGTCTCTCAATTTGTGTTATTGCCTTTAGCGACATATTTAATTATTTTATTGGTAAAACCACAACCAAGTATTGCTTTGGGGATGATAATGGTTGCTGCTTGTCCAGGTGGTAATATTTCAAATTTCATGACTCATTTGGCCAAAGGTAATACAGCATTATCTGTAAGTTTAACAGCATTTGCAACTTTTTTGGCAATATTTATGACACCTCTAAATTTTCAATTTTACGGAAACCTTTATGAGCCAACCGCACAAATATTAAAAACAGTATCGTTAGAGCCTTTTGAATTGGTAAAACTGGTTGTTTTAATCCTTGGAATACCTTTGGCTTTAGGAATGGTTTTAAGGCAAAAAAACGAGAAACTTGCTATAAAATTATCTAAAATTTTAAAGCCTTTGTCCATAATTGTTTTTGTAGCTATTGTGGTTATAGCATTTTCAAACAATCTAGATATTTTTAACGATTATGCACATCGTGTTTTCGCTATAGGTATAGGACATAATTTGTTGGCCTTACTTTTAGGTTTTGGTGTTGCTAAGCTATTTCGGTTATCGTTTAGAGATGCAAAAACATTAACAATTGAAACTGGAATCCAAAATTCAGGGTTGGGGTTATTACTCATCTTCACATTTTTTAATGGCTTAGGAGGAATGGCTATTTTAGCTGCTTTCTGGGGAATTTGGCATATAATATCTGGATTGATATTAGCAACTTATTGGTCCAAAAAAAGCAATGGTATTGAAAAAGCTTTGGCTACATAGTGTAAGAAGTTATTTAAGATTAGGCATGTTCTTTTATTTTAAAAGAATACATGTGCATAATGTTGAAAACATCCCAAAGAACAAACCTGTTTTATTATTGGCCAATCATCAAAATGCATTGTTAGATGCTCTGTTAATAGCAACAAAAAGTGACAGGTTTTTATTTTTTTTAACTAGGGCAGCAGTATTTAAAAAGAGTTATGTTAGCAAAATATTGAATAGTTTGCAAATGCTTCCTGTATATAGAGTGAGAGATGGATGGAGTACAATTTCCAATAATAACGCCATCTTTCAAAATTGCTCCGAGATTTTAAATAAAAATGAAGCCATTGTGATATTTCCAGAAGGAAGCCACAATTTGGCACGTCGTGTAAGACCATTAAGTAAAGGATTTACAAGAATTGTATTTGACACGCTTAAAAAGTATCCTGATTTAGATTTACAATTAATCCCAATTGGGCTCAACTTTGTAAATGCCAAAGCATGTCCAGATAGTACTGCTATTTATTTTGGAGAACCTTTTGCTGCAAAAGATTTTATAAGAGACAATAAAAAGGAGGAAACATTAGAGCTTAAACAAACTGTGCAGAATAAAATTATGAACTTGACAGCTCATATTTCTGAAGAAAATTATGAGGTGGATTTGCAAAAATTAAATAATCTTAATGTTGACTTTTTAAAACCTAATGAAGTTAATTTATGTTTGAAAAGTAATTTTGAGAACTGCAAAGCTAAGACTAAAAATAAAGCCAAATATTTAAGCTCCTTTTTTCAAATATTGTTAAAGATAAATCTGATTGTTCCATATGTAATATGGAAATTCGTCGCACGACCAAAAATTAAGGAAATAGAGTTTATATCTACATTTAGGTTTGTAATTGCCATTACTTTAGTGCCTATTTATTTATTGATTGTAACTGTAGTACTTTTAATTATGCACTCCGTTTTAGCAGGACTTTTATACTTAATGCTAAGCTTGATAATTGCACTATTTGCGATAAAACTTTAAGCATAAAAAAACCGCTACAATATGCAACGGTTTTATGTGTTATTAGTTTGTTTAAAAATTATATATCTTCAAAGTTAACGTCGGTAAAACTTTCAGGAGAGGTAGGTGTTTCATTGTCACTTTGCTTGCCGTTGTACTCCTCTTTTTTAAAATCTTTTTGATGACGCTCGCTAATCACTTCCTCGCCTTTTTCTTCGATAACATAATCGGTCATTTCCTTTAAAATGCTATTAAACTCTGCGAAATCTTCCTTGTACAAATAAATCTTATGCTTTTTGTAATGGAAAGATCCATCGTCATTGGTAAACTTTTTACTTTCGGTAATAGTTAGATAATAATCGCCAGCCTTGGTAGCTCTTACATCGAAAAAGTAAGTACGCCTACCTGCTCTTAAAACTTTTGAAAATATTTCTTCTTTCTCCATCATATCATTATTACTCATAGTAGTGTTTTATTTTAATTAGTGACTCAAAAATCTAAAAAATATATATAGCAACCAACTAATTAACACATTTCTTTTTTTGCTTGTTTCATTTTATTGGTAAAAGCAGTTAAAAAGAAAAATTAGTTTTTCTCGTTTATGGTTTCCGATAATTGTTTTAAATAGAGCTCTTTGTAGTAACCATCAATGTTTATAAGGTTTTCATGTGATCCTTGTTGAATTATTTTACCTTCATCCAATACTATAATATGATTGGCATTTTTCGCCGAAGAAATTCTATGACTAACAATAATGGTAGTTTTGCCTTTAGACACTTTATTTAGATTGTTTAAAATTTGTTCTTCAGTTTCAGTATCTACCGCCGAGAGGCAATCGTCAAGTAATAGTATCTTTGGATTTTTTATGATAGCCCTAGCTATAGAAATGCGTTGTTTTTGACCTCCAGAAAGTGTAATGCCACGTTCTCCTAAAACTGTTTCATAACCTTTGTTAAAGCCCTTGATGTTTTTGTGTACAACGGCATTTTTTGCAGCTTTTATAACATCTTCATCTGTTGCATTGGCAGAACCAAATTTTATGTTGTCTTTTATTGAATCTGAAAAAAGAAATGCATCTTGCGGTACAAATCCTATGCTGTTTCTTAAGCTGGTTAAGTTAACATTTTCAATGGGTAATCCATCAATTTCAATAGCACCTTCATTCACATCATAAAGCCTACCAATTAAATCTAGAATGGTCGATTTTCCTGATCCTGTTTTACCAATAATTGCAAGTGTTTCACCACTATTTACTTTAAAACTAAGTCCTTTTAATGCTTCAATATTAGTGTCACTATAAACAAAGTGTACGTCTTTAAACGCTATAGTACCATTTATTTTTGTAGGCGAATTAGCTGTGTTCTTAATCTCTGGTTCTTCTTTTAAAAACTCATTTATCCTTTTTTGAGAAGCTTCAGCTTGCTGTACAATTGAGGTTACCCAACCTAAGGTGGCCACAGGCCATGTAAGCATATTTACATAAATAATAAATTCAGCTATTACACCAATACTTTTTATTTCACCATTAATATATTGAAGGCCTCCAATATAAATAACCAAAATGTTACTCACTCCAATTAGTAAAATCATTAATGGAAAAAACAAGGCCTGTACCTTAGTTAGGTCAATTTGTTTTTGTCTATTTTCAGTAGATAAGATTTCAAAATCACGATTTGTAATTGGCTCAATACCATAAGCTTTAATAACCGAAATCCCACTAAAAGATTCTTGCGTAAATGTTGATAATTTTGAAAGGTATTCTTGTACAATAGTACTTCGTTTATGTATTTCTTTACTTAAAAAATAAATTATTACCGACAGTATAGGAAGCGGTATTATCGTGTACATGGTTAGTTTTGGAGACTGGTTGTACATATAAAAAAAAGCAACAACAAAAAGCGTAATCATATTTAATGAATACATAATTGCTGGTCCAGCATACATACGTACCCTACTAACATCTTCAGTAATGCGATTCATTAAATCTCCAGTACGATTACTTTTGTAAAAATTTAGAGATAAACGTTGATATTGTTGGTAGATTTCATTTTTTAAATCAAACTCAATATATCTAGAAACATTAATAATGGTTTGACGCATTAAAAAAGTTAAGGCTCCAGCAGCTAGTGCAGCAGCGATTAAATAAAGAATTGTTAGCATTAATTCTTTCCTAAACATTTCTTCTGTAATGGACCCATTTATTTTGTTTGAGATAACATCTATAGCACTTCCAATTAAACGAGGTGTAAAAAGCTTAAAAATAATAGCACTAATAGTAATTATTACGCCAAATAAAAGCTTGTATTTATATTTTAAAAAATATTTATTAAGGTGTTGTAATTCTTTCATTTAAAATTTTCTTCTTCAAAATCATTAATTAGTGATTTCTTGTTTTTATGTAGGTTTTTTTGCTTAAAATGTAATATTAGATTATTTTTGCATGCTGTTATTATTGATTTTGTAATAATAACGATAAAAATAAAAAAGAATATTAATGATTTCAGACGTCATAAACCCCAAAGACATCAAAAAAGTTGACCCAGTGTTTGGACAACTTTCTTTTGACAACCACGAACAAGTCGTTTTTTGTAATGACAAAGATACAGGATTAAAAGCAATAATAGGAATACATAGTACGGTTTTAGGACCAGCACTTGGTGGTACTCGAATGTGGCAATACAATAATGAGTGGGAAGCCTTAAACGATGTATTAAGGCTTTCGAGAGGAATGACTTTTAAAGCAGCTATTACCGGATTAAACCTTGGAGGAGGTAAAGCAGTGATAATTGGTGATGCCAAAACACAAAAAACTCCCGAACTAATGAAAAAATTTGGAGAGTATGTTCATTCTTTAAGCGGAAAGTATATTACAGCAGAAGATGTTGGGATGGAAACCTCTGATATGGATTTGGTAAGAGAAGTAACGCCTTATGTTACAGGAATATCCGAAAGCAAAGGTGGTGCCGGAAATCCTTCGCCCATAACAGCTTTTGGTGTTTTTATGGGAATGAAAGCTGCCGCCAAATTTAAATTTGGAACAGATATCCTAGAAGACAAAACAGTATTTGTACAAGGAATTGGGCATGTTGGTGAGTCTTTAGTGGAGCATCTAGTTAATGAAGGTGCTAGAGTTGTTATTGCCGATATAAACGAAGAACGTTTACAAGAAGTAAGCTCCAAATACGGAGCTACCATTTATACTGGTAACGACATTTATAGTGAGCCTATGGATATTTACGCACCTTGTGCATTAGGAGCCACTGTAAATGACGATACTATTTATAAATTAAAAGCTCAAGTAATTGCAGGAGCAGCAAACAACCAGTTAGCTATTGAGGATAAGCATGGTGCCATACTTCAAAAAAGAGGCATTGTATATGCACCAGATTTTTTAATAAATGCTGGAGGTATAATTAATGTGTATGCCGAATTGGAAAATTATGGTAAGCAAGAGATTATTAGAAAAACCGAGAATATCTATAATACAACACTTCAAATATTAGAAAAGGCGCAAGATAATAATGTAACCACTAACCAAGCTGCATTGGATATAGCAAGAGAAAGGATAGCAACTAGAAAAAAAGAAGCTTTAAAATAAATTCTTTTTAAAATAATACTATTTTTGCGAGCCGAAAGATAATTATCTTTTGCATCCTTAATTTTAAAATAAAATAATTCTTTTTGAATTATAAAAAGTTCTTTAATATGCTTAATAGAAGACATGTTCGTATAAAAGTAATGCAAGTGATATATGCATTTCGAGGTACTGAAAGTGATGATTTAAAAATAAACCAAAAATTTTTACTTGAAAGCATGGAGAATATGTACAACTTGTATCTCTTAATTCTTTCATTATTAATTGAGATACAAGCTAAAGCAGAAGACCACTTGATAAAATCACAAAAAAAGCATTTGGCAACAATTGAAGAAAGAAACCCTAGTAGAAAGTTTATTAATAATGAGTTGCTTCTTCTTTTAAAAGAAAACACCTTATTAAATGAAGCACTGCAAGCTAGAAAAGTTGACAATTGGAAACTGGACAACGAGTATGTTGATGTAATATTTAAAATTCTTTTGGAAAGCGATTTGTATAAAGAGTATATGGCAACAAAAACATCGACCTTTAAAGAAGACAAATTTTTTATAATAGATGTTTTTAAAGAAATTATAGCACCCAACGAAAAGCTTTATAATTATTTAGAAGATAAGAATATTACTTGGTTAGATGATTTACCAGTAATTAACACCACTATCGTTAAACTACTTAGAAAAGCAAACCCTCAAATATCACAAAACCATTTTCTTCCAAAGCTTGTTAGAGATGCTGAGGATAAAGAGTTTGCAAACGATTTATTAAACAAAACAATTTTGAACTTAACGTCTTTAAGCAAAGAGATTGAAGGAAAAACAGCTAATTGGGATAAAGACAGAATTGCCAATATCGATTTTGTGCTGTTACAAATGGCTATTTGCGAGTTTCAAAAATTTCCATCTATTCCAATTAAAGTAACAATTAATGAATATTTAGAGATTGCAAAGGAATATTCCACCCCAAAAAGCAGTATGTTTATTAATGGAATATTAGACAAATTAGTAAAGGAATATAATGATAAAGGAACGTTAAATAAAGTAGGCAGAGGGCTGATTTAATTAAAATTTATTACATTTATGCCCGAAATAACCTATAAAACAAATAAATAACCCAAAAGTTTATCTTGAATAGACAATTAAAAATGAAAATTATGAAAAAAATAATTTTAAGTTTAAGTGCCTTATGTTTGGTTGCATTTACATCTTGTAAGGAAGATGCAACAAGTAAAATTAAAGCAGAAAATGTTACACAAGCAGCTGAAAGAGATGCTGTTGCTGGAGACTTTCCTGTTATAACTTTTGACAAAAAAGAGCACGATTTTGGAGAAATCGAAAATGGAACTCCAGTAGAAACTGTATTTAATTATACAAATACAGGAAACGCACCATTGGTAATTACCGATATTAAGAGTACATGTGGTTGTACTGTTCCTCAAGATTGGAGCAAAGAGCCATTGACACCAGGATCTTCATCAAAATTTACTGTTAAGTTTAACGGAAAAGGATCTCCAGGTAGTAGTACATCAAAAACGGTTACTGTAACTGCAAATACTGAAGCTGGTACAGAAACTGTAAAAATCAAAGCCTTTATTAAAGGTACTCCTGCAAATGGAATTCCTGCTGTAGCGAACACTCAAGTTAAGTCTAGTACACAGCCAGGTCACGAAGGTCATAACCACGATTAATTCATTTAAATGGAAGGATTAGGGCAATTTGCACCTTTTATACTCATGTTTGTTGTTGTGTATTTCTTTATGATTGCACCACAAATGAAACGTGCTAAGCAAGAGAAAAAATTTGCTGCAGACCTAAAAAGAGGAGATAAAGTTATTACCAAAAGCGGTATGCATGGTAAAGTTATAGAACTTAACGATAAAGATGGTTCTTGTATTATCGAAACCTCTGCAGGGAAAATAAAATTTGAGCGATCGGCTATTTCTATGGAAATGAGTAGGAAGCTCCATACACCAGCAAAATAATATTTAAAAAGCAGCTTGTCGAGCTGCTTTTTTATTTTATCACATGTCTCATCGAGCGCAGTCAAGATGTTTTTATGAGATAAAAATTTAATAGTTCTCGACTTCGCTCGAACCGACATAATTTATCTAACAGTTTTTGTATTTATCGTATAAGCCAACGCCTTGCAATATCATAGGTGTTATTTTGCCTAATCTACTAAGTTTAGTCGCCTCTCGTTTTGCGGTTGTAATGTGCTCGCAATATTCACGCTGTTTGGAAGGTGTTAATGCATTAAAGCTTTTACGTAATGTAGCATTTTTATTTAACACAGCTTTTAGTTCTTTAGGGATTACCGTTTCTTTTTTACTTCTATTGGGTTTTATTTCTTTTCCAGCTTTTTGGTTGTCTATAGCTTCTTTTACATAAGCTAATACAGCTTTTTTATTAATATCGTTAATAGATTCAAACCGCATTTGTCGTAATGCTTTGGTTTTGCCTTCTTGAGCATTTACCAATAAGTTGTGTTCGTCTTTTAAAAACACACCATTAAAAAACCAAATACCAAAGTGGTTTTTAAAAGCACCAAGGCCAACCACATTTTTACCGCTTAAATCATATACTGGAGCATTCCATTTTATGGTTTCGTTAAGTCCTGTGGAATTTATAATATTTCGTAGTATGGTTAATGCATCACTAAAATGCTCGTTGGTTTCTATGTATTCTTCAACTGAGTGTATTTTTTTCATGAGTTTTTTACTTTCGTTATTTGTTTCTAGATTTAAGTTCTTTTTCAATTCTTTTAATCACATTGTCAATTTCTTCAACAATTTCGGACTCTTTACTTACTATTCTACTTCTACCCCAAAGTGTCAATTGTAAGGTTTTTAAGAGGTTGTTATCTGTTAAAAATGTGTCATAGTCTTTTATTTTTAATTTGTAAATCGTAATAGAATCTGAATATTTAAATCCGAATTTTGTGGGTTCACTATAATCAGCGAATAAATATTTATTTTGATAAGGAAATAATTGTTCCATAAAATCAAAACTAGAGTTTCTAAATCCGAAATCATCTTCCAAATGTTTTAAGTCTAATTGATACAAATTAGATATGGAAATTCTCAAACTGTCATTTGATAAGGTGTTTAAACCAATGTTTTTTAAGTTTTCAAAAGCACTTGTTTTAGGAATCACCTTAAAGTCACTACCTGATTCTGTAAAAAAATTATAGATAGTATTTGAGTATGGTTTTTTATTATAGAGATCAAATATTAGTTGTTGATTTGATTTAAGTATTTCTTTATGCTTAGAAATTGTTTGTTGGATATCGTTTCTAGTTTGCAGTAAATCGCTTTTTATCTCTGTATATATTTGTGTTTCTTGTTTTTGTGCTTTCCGATTTTCATTCCAATTATTAATCTGTAAAGCAATTAAAATTCCTATAACTACAAGAATAATTTCGCCAATGGCATATTTAAAATACTTTCCAGTTTTATTTTCTATAAGTAAATTTTGACGAATTTTTCTAAAGAATTTTATCATTTGTTAGCGGTTAGTGATAATGAAACACAACTTAATATGTGTATGAGTTGGTTTAATAATTTGTACGCTATGTTTCTTAAGCATATTAAGCGCAAGTAAACGAATTTCGACTATTTTTTTGAGAAAGTCAAGTTATAAAATGTGTTACCAAATTCCAGCATATTCCAAATTTTCGTTGGTTTGGCTATTTAAGTAATCAAATTTTTGCTTAATAATTTGTCTAATATGTAAGTAATCATGTGCTAGCCAATTGTTTAAATAATATTTGGCTGTTGTTTTTCCTAGTTTTGGGTGCATATAATAGTTCTCCCAATTTGGTTTTTTTAAATTTTTTAACCAAGCTATAGAAACATCCCGTTCTAATAGAAATTTTTTAATCATCTCGTTATATTCTTGTTCCATATATTTATGCTCTTTAACCCAATCTAAAGGGTTAAATGGAGGAGGTAATTGCTTAGGTTTTTCTAAAACCCATTGTGTCCTGAACCTGAAATCAAATTGCTCTTCGTCATATAAATGGCAAATTATTTCCAGTAAACACCACTTGTCAGGTCTTGGTCGCCATGTAATAAATTCTTTAGGAGCTTTCTCCAACAAAGATTGAAATACAAATTTATTTTTTTGAAGCTGTTCAGTAATATTCATTATTTATAATGTTCTTGAGTTAATTCAGCAATTTTACAAATTACTTGTGTGGCTTTTAGCATACTTTCAACAGGGACATATTCATAACGACCATGAAAATTATGTCCTCCAGCAAAAATGTTTGGGCAAGGTAAACCCATATAACTCAACTGTGAGCCATCGGTTCCGCCTCTTATGGCTTTTATTATTGGTTTTATACCTAATTGGAGCATTGCTTTTTCAGCGATATCTACAATATATTTTACAGGTTCTACCTTTTCTTTCATGTTAAAATATTGATCCTTAATCTCGATTTTAGCAACGATTCTATCGTATTTATTATTCATATCATCCACAATTTTTTGCATGAGGGTTTTTCGTGCTTCAAATTTATCTTTATCATGATCTCGAATAATATATTCCAAAAGAGACTTTTCGACATTTCCAGTCATGTCGTGTAAATGGAAAAACCCTTGATAACCGTCAGTATGCTCAGGAGTTTCTAGTTGAGGTAGCATATTTATAAATTCTGTAGCATAATGCATGGAGTTTATCATTTTTCCTTTGGCATAACCAGGATGTACAATTTTGCCTTTAAATGTTACTTTAGCACTTGCTGCATTAAAGTTTTCGTATTCCAGCTCACCTACTTGACTGCCATCCACAGTATAAGCCCAATCTGCATCAAACTTTTCTACATCAAATTTATGTGCGCCTCTTCCAATTTCTTCATCAGGTGTAAAACCAACTTTAATAGTACCATGTTTAATTTCGGGATGTTGTATCAAATATTCCATGGCAGTCACTATTTCACAAACACCAGCTTTATCATCGGCTCCTAATAGAGTCGTACCATCGGTTGTTATTAAAGTTTGCCCTTTATAGAGCAGCAAATCTTCAAAATAATTTGGCGATAATACAATGTTTTTTTTAGTATTTAGAATAATGTCTTTACCATTATAGTTTTCAATAATTTGAGGTTTGACATTGGCAGCTGTAAAATCTGGTGAGGTATCAAAATGTGAAATAAATCCAATGGTTGGAACTTCATGGTTTACATTACTTGGTAAAGTTGCCATGATATATGCATTGTCATCTATGCTTACATCTGTCATACCAATTGCTATGAGTTCTTCATATAACTTATTGGCTAAATCCCATTGTTTTTTTGTACTAGGTGTGGTATTGCTTTTTGGGTCGCTTTCTGTATCAATTTTCACATAACTTAAAAAGCGATCAATAATGTGCTGTTTGTTTAACATTATACGGTTGGATTTACTCAAAAATAACCAACGATTTTGTAAGGGGCAAGTATTAATTGTTTCTTTTTTTATGCTAATAAATAATGTATTTTTGCAGTCAAAATCTAGAAAATGTATAAAATACTGATTCGCCCTCTTCTTTTTTGTTTCGACCCAGAAAAAGTGCATCATTTTACATTTTCCTTCATTAAAAACAGCTTAAAAATACCTTTTGTTTCAACCATTATTAAAGCATTTTATGCAGTTGAAGACAAATCCCTAGAGCGAAATTTATTTGGTTTAACCTTTAAAAACCCTGTAGGTTTGGCAGCAGGTTTTGATAAAAATGCTCTTCTCTATAATGAATTGGCTAATTTCGGCTTTGGGTTTATAGAGATTGGCACTGTAACACCAGTGGGTCAAGAGGGAAACCCCAAAAAGCGATTGTTTAGGTTAAAGGCAGATCAAGGCATTATTAACCGAATGGGATTTAATAATAAAGGTCTTGAAGCTGCTATTGAGCAATTAAAGAAAAACAAAGAAAAGGTTATAATTGGAGGGAATATTGGTAAAAATACCAACACGTCTCCCGAAGATTATACAAAAGATTATTTAGTGTGCTTTAATGGGTTACATCCTTTTGTGGATTATTTTGTGCTTAACGTAAGTTGCCCTAATGTTGGGAGTCATGCAAAACTAACAGATAAAGATTACCTTGAAGAGCTAATAAGAGAAGTGCAAACTGCAAACAAAAATCATAACACCCAAAAACCCATTTTATTAAAGATTGCTCCAGATTTAAATACTATTCAATTAGATGAAATAATAGAATTGGTAGCAGAAACTAAAATAGATGGTGTAATAGCTTCAAATACCTCAGTATCCAGAGATGGTTTAAAAACATCAAAAGAAGCTTTGGAAACAATTGGAAAAGGAGGGTTAAGTGGTCAACCAATAAAAGATAAGAGCACAAAAGTAATTGAGTATTTAGCTAAAAAGAGCCACAAGGCGTTTCCAATAATTGGAGTAGGTGGTATTCACTCTGCAAAAGATGCTTTAGAGAAAATTGAAGCAGGAGCAGACTTAGTTCAAATCTATACAGGATTTATTTACGAAGGACCTCAGTTAATAAAGGCAATTAATAAAACGCTTATAAAAAAGAAAAAGGACTCATAAAAACTAGCCCTTTTTCTTATTATTGAATTACAAATCTTTTTATTGTTTTTGTGTCTTCATGCTTTAAAATCAAGAAGTAAGTGCCAGAAGTTAAATTATTAACCTTAATTTGATTTTCTGCGAGTGTGCCTTCTAAAACTATTTGACCTACGATGTTTGCAACTTCATAAGATAGACCAGCTAAAAAAGTACGACTCTTTATATTTAAAACCATATTAGAAACTGGGTTTGGATAAATTTTAATAGCCGATAGTTCATTTTTGTCTGTACTTAATAAATTAGCATAAACTCTCATATCGTCTATAGCTATATCGCCATCCCAATTAGTACCTCGAATAGCTCTAAAACGTATTTTTATAGACTGACCGTAATATGATGAAAGATTTACTTTTTGTAGTAGATAAGCATCAGTTTGAGCAGTTTGCTGTTGGCCAATTAAAGGTGTTATAACATCTAGCACTTCACCCAAATCGGTTAAAATATCTAAGTGTAGTTCGCCAGTATTGGAGCCAAACATATGGTAAGCAAATTCCAATTCTGCACTTGAAGTACTAATATTTATACATGGTGATACATATTCAGCAACATCACCAACAACAGAGTAGGAGGCTTCAGCATAAATAAATGTCCCAGACGCAGTACCAGTAGTATTATCTACTTCTGGACCAGTACCATTTGAAGGTGTTCCACCATTAGTTGCTATCCAATTATAGCCATTACCACTAACATCGTTAGCCGTCCAACCATCTTTATTGGCAATATCAAAACTTTCAAAATCTTCTTCTATTGGTGTTGATTTTTGAGTGCCAATTTTTATATATTCAAAAAATGTTTTAGTGATTGTATCTGTTCCATTTGATACTGTTAATGTAACATCGTAAATTCCTGAAGTATAGGTGTGTGACGGGTTTTGGGTTGTGTAATCAATAATATTATCGCTGTCTATATCCCATTGCCACGATGTAGCTCCAGTACTATTATCGGTAAAATCAACAGTTAAATTACTAGCGCAATCTTCAGGGATATTAGCTGTGAAATCTATATTTAGAGATGGACAGGCAAAATAATTTCGTACACTTCTATAAGTTGCATAAATACGAGCAAATTGCTGTGTGGAAAAAAGTGTTCTACACTCTTTTCTGGAGTAGGACATGATATTACTTGGGTCTGGAACAAAAGTGTCGCCATTGGCGTCAGTTTCAATTCCTGTATAAATACAATTAATATTTACATTACCAGTGCTTAATTGAGGGTCGGCAGGTGTATCGCAAATTTCATCGCCATCGGTATCACAATTAGAGCCATCAACCAACTCTGTTGTAAGCGATATATTTGTTGGCCCATGGGTATGTACTAAAGAAAAGAAATGACCAACCTCATGAGGCAGGGTACTTCCGTTAACTGCGCAACTATTTTTCATTAAAATAACATCAGCGCCTCCTGGATAATAAGCATAACCACAAAGGCTACTTCCAGAGGCATTTTCAATAAAATCGGTAAAATAAATATTTATTAAACCATTTATATTATTTGCTGAAGTTAAAGAGGCTTCATCTTCTGAATTTTTAAAATCATAAAAATTATCGTCATCTATATAATTAATACCATCACATAAAAAAAATTCCATATATGCATTTGCATAAAATGAATTCATATTTGCGATGGCTGCATTTAAGTCGTCTTCCGATAATCCACCTGTGCCATCCGTTTTTCTAATAATATGTGCTTTAATTGGGATGGAATTTACAATAGAGGCTCTCGCACCATCCAAAGCCATTTTATAAAATTCCTTTTCGAATTTTTTAATTGCTGGTTTAATGTCTTTCCAGTATTGTTGGGATTCAGGAGTTGTAATTGTTCCACATTCCTCTTCAATTACATTTTGTGCTGATGCACTAATTGTAATTAAAAAAAATGACCAAACAACCAGAAATCGTGTAGTGTTTATTTTCATTTGCAAATACCTAATAATTTTTAAAAATAGAAATAATTATATCTTATCGATTACAATGACGATTAAGCGTCCAATTTTTCGGTTTTAATTGAATTTAATAGCTATTTCAAGTTAAAATCTATTGGCTGATTTCTTAAAAATAGTAGTATTTTTATTCCGTATTTAAAGTATAATGACTAAACAAGTAAAAATTATAGAATGTCCTAGAGATGCTATGCAAGGCATAAAGGCATTTATCCCTACTCAAAAAAAGGTACAGTACATTCAATCGCTTTTGCGCGTTGGTTTTGATACAATTGATTTTGGAAGTTTTGTCTCACCCAAAGCCATCCCTCAAATGGCTGATACTGCTGAGGTATTGTCGCAACTTGATTTATCTAACACAAAAAGTAAACTATTAGCAATTGTTGCCAATACGAGAGGTGCTGTTGATGCAAGTAAACATAAAGAAATTAATTATTTAGGCTATCCGTTTTCTATATCAGAAAACTTTCAAATGCGAAATACGCATAAAACAATTGCACAATCGGTAGTCACTTTACAAGAAATATTAAATATAGCTTCTAAATCCAATAAAGAAGTCGTTGCTTATTTATCAATGGGTTTTGGCAACCCTTATGGTGACCCTTGGAACGTCGAAATAGTAGGAGAATGGACAGAACGGTTGAGCAACATGGGTGTTAAAATTTTATCGCTTAGCGACACAATTGGCAGCTCTAATCCAGAGAACATTTCTTATTTGTTCTCAAGTTTGATACCAAGTTATCCAGATATTGAATTTGGAGCACATTTGCACACAACACCCTCTACATGGTTCGAAAAAGTTAATGCTGCCTATTTAGCAGGTTGTAAACGTTTTGATGGAGCCATACAAGGTTTTGGAGGTTGCCCAATGGCAAAAGATGAACTCACTGGCAATATGCCAACCGAAAAGTTATTATCTTATTTTACTTCCAAAAGAAATAATAATTTAAATGCACTTAGCTTTGAAAGTGCTTATAATGAGGCGACTAAATTGTTTTCAAAATACGTGTAAAAAAACTATCGAAGTCAGTTTTTTATTTTTGACCTCGATAATTTTAAATTTCATTTGCTATTTATGACTTATAAATTTTAATTGTATCCTAAATTAAAAGTTAGCTTAAATAGGTATTGATATTCTATTATAGTTTAATGTTAAAACCAGCAAAGGCTCCAAAAGGAAGTCCAGGTCGTAAACCAGCAGGAACTCTTGAAACGGCGTAAGTTGTATCTAATAAATTTACAAGGTTTGCTGTTAAATTTATGTGCTTGCTTAAATAATATTTACCAGAAAAATCGATTATAAAACTTGAGTTTACCTTTTCGTTTTCGGGAATATCACCTCTACCTGCTTTTGTTCTAAACGCACCATTAAAGCGACCACTTAGATTTATTTCAAAGTCTTTGTGCTCTAACGAAATAGTTGAGCTAAACTGGTGATTGGCTATATATGGTAGCTGGTCGCCTATAGTAACTTCTCCCCAAAGGCTGTCATCGCTATCAAAACTATTTAAAAATTTGCTGTTTGTATAAGTATATGCAAAGGTTAAAGGGAGTTTAAAGTTGCTATTGGTTTTAATTAGATCGTAGTTTAATAGCATTTCAAAGCCATTAACCCTTACTTCTCCTGCGTTGAACTGTTCTAACGAGCCTGTTCCGCCAGTGGCTGCAAGGTCACTACCTAATAAATTACTGTATTGATTGTAAAAGGCAATAATTTCACCTCTTAAGCCTTTGGTGTTGAAACGTGTTCCCAACTCAATGTTTACACTTTCTTCTGGTTTTTGCCCAACTTGATTGCTAGGAGGAGAAAACCCTTTATGTACACTTGCAAAAGTTGAAAAATCATTGCTTATTTTGTAATTGGCGCCAATTCCAGGAATAAAAACATCGACGTTATTGTTGCGTTTTAAAAGATTTGTTCCTATTCTACTAACATCGTTCTTACCATAATCATTTCTACTTAAATCTATATTTTCGTAGCGTAAACCTGGTGTAAGGGTTAATTTATTATACTTTAGTTTATACATTACAAAAGCAGAAAAAGCGTTGGCACTACTAATTCTGTTGGCATCTGTTCCTGGTGTGCCTGGGTTAGTCAAGGTCATTTCTCCATTGGTTAAATTGTATCCATCAATCCATTGGAATCTATCTTCTTCATCATAATGCATACGCAAACCAACTTCTATATCATGAAATACATTTTTGCCATACCAATGATAATCTAATTTGGTCTGTACACCTTTTGATATATAATCTCTGTTATTGGCTTTTAATAAAAGGGAATTGGCAGGAGCATCTGTTGTACCGTTTATAATGTTGAAATAATCGGTATAATCTGAAGGGTTTGTAAGAATGGAATTAATTCCAACTTTAGTATCATTAAATACTACATCATTGAGTTTGTACCAATTTCTTGAAAAGTTATTATAATAACCAGTAGTTGTAATTCTAAAATCTTCAGATAAATTTAAAACATGAGTAGCAGAAAATTGAATATGGTCGGCTGTCATATTATCTTTTTGTGAAGCATCGTATCTACTATATGGGTTGCGTTCAAAATCCAAATCGGTTAGTCCCAAATAGGTTTCGTTTGTATCTTCGTCGGAATATTGAAATTTGAATTCTACCGATTGGTTAAATCTAGCTTCAGGGTTGCTATTAACCCTAAATTTTGCAACCACATCGTTTTTATCGAATCCAGTATTTGCATTATTCGATAGATTTTTAAAACCATCAGAGGTGTAATTCAAGAACTCAACCATGTAGGCAATATTTTGCTTGCTGTCTCCAATAGCAGCATGTAATTTACTGCCATTAAAACTGCCATAGCTTGCACTTAAGTTTGCCGAAAACTGGTTGGGAATTTGTGTAGAAACCATATTAATGGCACCACCAGTTGTAAAAGGCCCATATTGTACTTGACTGCTCCCTTTTAAAATTTCTACGGCTTCCATCCTAGCTACTGTTGGAAAATAATACGCGGCAGGAGCACTATAAGGCGCAGGTGCAATTAGTACACCATCTTCCATTAAAGTAATTTTTGAGCTACGCTCAGGCGATGTGCCTCTTAAACTAATATTTGGGCGTAATCCAAAACCATCTTCCTCATAAAGCGTAACACCTGGTACGTTGCGTAAAATTCGATTAATATCGGTATAACCAAACTTTTTAAGTTCTTGTGGCGAGATAAAATAAGAAGAGCCTGTTCTGTTTTGAGCTACAAATTTATTACCAAAAATCACATTTGTAGATATAATGATTTCATCGAGTTTCTGTATGGAATCTTTTGCAACTGTTTGCTGGTTATTTTGTGCGTAACCAAATGACATTATGGTTAAAAAAATAAAGGACAATTTAGTATTCATTTTATTTAGACTGATTAAAAATAATGTTATTTAATTTCTGCAAATATATGTTTGAAAAATGTATCTGCAAACTTTATTTAGAATAAATAAAAATAATATTTAGATACTTTCTCAGTATTAATAAGTTAGCGAAATAATTTTTTTTCTGGCTTGAGGAATTGACATAAAAAGATGCTAAAATCTACTTTATATGATGTAATTCAATCTATAAAGACAAAACTTTTAAGTATCTTTATGCTGGTAAAATTTAAGGTATGAATCAAGTAATAGAAAAATTATTAAACGATCAAGTAAAGTTTGAAGCAAAAGCATCAATGCAATATTTAGCTATGGCATCTTGGGCTGACGCTAAAGGTTATAACGGTGTGGCCGATTTCTTTTATTCACAATCGGAAGAAGAACGAGTACACATGATTAAGTTGGTTAAATTTATTAACGAACGAAGTGGAAATGTTATAGTTCCAAACCTGGAAAAACCTAAAGGCGATTATAATTCTTTAAACGAGTTGTTTGAATTATTTTTAGAAAGCGAAATATTTGTGACGCAGCAAATTAATCATATTATTTTTGAGTGCTTACAGCACAAAGATTACAATGTGCATAATTTTATGCAATGGTATGTGACCGAACAGCTAGAAGAAGAAGCCGTAGCCAGAACTTTACTAGATAAATTAAATATTATTGGTGATGATAAATCTGGACATTATCTATTCGATAGAGATGTTAACACCATTGCACAAGCAAACCAAAACCCTGAGTAGTTCAGTTCTTCATGTCCAATACAATTAGCTTTGCAGTTCCTGTAATAATAGTAACACCATGTGTAGTGAATGCGTGTGGTGAAACAAAAAAGAAGTGCTGTAAAAAATTCAAGGAAAAAGGAAAATCAAACTGTAAACGTTGCCCTAAGCGTTAAGTTTTTAATAAAATACTATTTCGATATTGCTCATCAATAAAAGCGATATAAAGTACGCCAATAATAGTACTTATAAAATATAGAGCAATTACATAATTACCAAAAGCAGTATAGGCGTCCAGCCCAAACCAGTTACCTTCTTTATACAGTATAAATAAGCCTAAGCAACTAAAAATAAGCCCAATAATCCAAGTTAATTTCTTTCGATCCATTGTTGAAGTATATGCATAAATTCCTAAAAATATTACAAGCCCATAAAGAAGAAGGTTGTTAAAACCAATATTAACATAATTGTAAAACATAAAGAGCATTAATAAAGTAGTAGCAATTAATTGGTAGATAGACCAACCTACCAAAAAGGATGAAGGTTTGGTATCGTATTTTTTTAAACTATATGGATTTGTTATGATATCAATAGGAAATTTTTCAGCTACATCCTTCGGTCTCCAGCCAGTTGGCATAAACCAGATTCTAAACTTATCAAACCAACTTTTGGTTCTCCATGCATCTTTTGTTAATCTCCAAATATGCTGAAAATTTATAAGAACAGGATTCCAAGTACTGGCTGGTTTTAGCACACCATAAACTGGAGGGACATTATCCAATTCTTCTTGGAAAGTTCCAAAAACTCTATCCCAAACACAAAAAATAGCAGCTAAGTTTTTATCAATATATTCTTTATTAATGGCATGATGCACACGATGTTGTGACGGTGTTACTATAATGTATTCTAAAACACCTAGTTTACCAATATGTTTGGTATGGTACCAAAATTGCGCAAATAAATGTAAAGGTGCTAATAAAGCAATAACTTCATGTGGTACTCCTAACAAAGCCGCAGGAATCAATAAAATAGGGAAGTAGCCTAATAGGTTGGAAATAGATTGTCGTAAAGCACAGGCCAAATTAAATTCTTCACTGCTATGATGAATCACATGTTGGTTCCAAAAAAAATTGATTTTATGACTCAATCTATGGTTCCAATAACTTGCAAAATCAATAGATATAAAAGCAATTACATAAACCAACCAAGTCGCTTCAATTTTTAATATTGCTAAGTGGTCTAGCAAATATGGATAAGAAACAATAATAACTACCAAACCCAATGAGTCTTTAATAATATTTGTTAAACCCGAACTCAAGCTGGAAATGGTATCCATGGCATTGTGCGTTTGGTTCTTTACAAAATAGCCATAAGCTATTTCAATCAAGACCAACACAATAAAAAAAGGGATCGCATACAATAATGCATTTGCGTAGGTTTCCATAGTTAGATGTAAAGTCTAAAAATAAAAATTATTTATCATTTAAAAAAGAGTATATTTATTCGGTTAGCTTTCATTTAATACAAAGGACTTCATGAATTTACACTTTAGAAAGTAAAGTATGATTAAATAAAAATAAAAAGCGTAAATTTGCATGCAATTAAAAGCTAAAGGCAATGATTGCACATCAAAACAAAATTGTTGGAGAAGGTCTTACTTACGACGACGTACTCTTAGTTCCAGCATACTCCGAAATTTTACCACGAGAAGTTAGTATTCAAACAAAATTCACAAGGAATATTTCTTTAAATATCCCTATTATTTCTGCGGCTATGGACACCGTTACTGAAAGCAGAATGGCAATTGCCATGGCTCAAGAAGGTGGTATTGGTGTATTGCATAAAAACATGACCATTGATGAGCAAGCCCAGAAAGTACGTAAAGTAAAACGTGCCGAAAGCGGAATGATTATAGACCCAGTTACTTTACCATTAACAGCAAAGGTATTGGATGCTAAACAGTTTATGAAAGAATATAGCATTGGTGGCATTCCAATTGTAGATGAAGATGGCACGCTAAAAGGTATTGTGACAAATCGTGATTTACGTTTTGAACATAATAACGACAGACCAATTGTTGAGGTAATGACTGGCGAAAATCTAGTAACTGCTGCAGTTGGAACTTCATTGAAAGATGCAGAAATTATTCTTCAGGAAAATAAAATTGAAAAACTTTTAATTGTTAATGATAACTATAAACTGGCAGGATTAATCACGTTTAGGGATATAACAAAAGTGACTCAAAAGCCAATTGCAAATAAAGATAATTATGGTCGTTTACGTGTTGCCGCTGCCATTGGAGTGACAGGTGATGCTGTAGAAAGAGCAGCAGCTTTGGTAAAAGCTGGAGTCGATGCCATTATTATCGATACAGCTCATGGACATACCAAAGGTGTGGTAAGTGTATTAAAAGATGTAAAAGCAAATTTCCCAAAACTAGAAGTAATCGTTGGTAATATAGCCACAGCGGAAGCAGCCAAATACTTAGCTGAAGCTGGAGCAGATGCTGTTAAAGTTGGCATAGGACCTGGTTCGATTTGTACAACAAGAGTTGTTGCAGGAGTTGGGTTTCCTCAATTTTCGGCTGTGTTGGAAGTATCTGCTGCTTTAAAAGGGAGTGGCGTTCCTGTAATTGCAGATGGAGGCATTCGTTATACAGGCGATATTCCAAAAGCTGTTGCAGCTGGAGCAGATTGCGTCATGTTAGGTTCTTTATTAGCAGGAACCAAAGAATCTCCAGGAGAAACTATTATTTACGAAGGAAGGAAGTTTAAATCTTACAGAGGAATGGGTTCTGTTGAAGCCATGAAACAAGGAAGTAAAGACCGTTATTTTCAAGATGTGGAAGACGATATCAAAAAACTGGTGCCAGAAGGTATTGTAGGTCGAGTGCCATATAAAGGCGAATTGTACGAAAGTATTCACCAGTTTGTTGGTGGTTTACGTGCAGGAATGGGGTATTGTGGTGCTAAAGATATCGTTGCGCTTCAAGACAATGGTAAGTTTGTAAAAATTACTGCATCTGGTATTGGTGAAAGCCACCCTCATAACGTTACTATAACTAAAGAAGCACCTAATTATTCGAGGTAAATTTGACCACGATGAGGTTTTAATGCGTCACGTACCATTTTCATTTCATGGTCACTTACCACCATAAAAGCTATGGAGTGTATTTCATTTAATACTTCAATTCCTGTAATATGTATGTCTAGCTTATTTAATTTGATGTAATCTCTTAAATGCACTTCGTGGTGTGTTGCAATTTTATTGGCATCTGGACCTCTAAAATCCCAAATTAGCTTTAATTTTCTCATAAGTTTTATAGGGCGGATATCTTATTTCGTTTAACGGTTTTGTATATGATTAGTGGCGTGTTTTAAGCACGGAATTTAGCAAATAACAACCGAATAGAAAATCCGCGAGGATTTTCGTAAGTAGGCGAGAACCAGCCATTAATTATATACGGCTTAAGTTTGTTTTTTAATAAATTTGATAATAAATAGAAAGAACAAAAGAGAGAAATAAGGTTAGTATACACGGTGAAGCATTGGACTTCGACAACATTGATAACCCTCTCTCTT
>Ga0316209_1001077_pt1 | contig 32923 bp, 36 predicted proteins | sample 6monopyrite_MG_FD_204945 | JGI IMG/M metagenome (GOLD analysis project Ga0316209, IMG submission 204945) | Microbial mat bacterial communities from mineral coupon in-situ incubated in ocean water Damariscotta River, Maine, United States -... | ecosystem: Environmental > Aquatic > Marine >...
CGCGCACCACCGCGGTGCGCGCGCCATCGGGGCTGTGTATTTCGACCTCGGTCCCCGCGTCCCAATGGGTCATGCGCACCATGCCGATGGCCACATTGGTGTTGAAATCGGGCGACCACGCGGCCGAACTGACATGGCCCACCAGCTTGCCACCCGCGCGCACCGGCCAGAGCCGGTCACATCCCGGCACCGGCCCACCTGATATTTCAAGCGCCCGGATCTGTTTGACCGGACCTTCGGTGGCCACCCGCAACAGCGCGTCGCGCCCGATACAACCGATCGCGGTATGGGTGTTGCAGAACCGGCCAAGCCCGCATTCATGCGGCGTGTTGTCATCGGTCATGTCATTGCCATAGGACAAAAGCCCGCCCTCGATCCGTTCGATCAGGTTGGGGCAGCCGGCATGCACATCCAGATCGCGCCCCGCCTCCATCAACGCATTCCACAGATCCATGGCCGTTTCGCCACCCTCGACATAGATCTCGAACCCGCCCTGTTTCGAATAGCCCGAACGCGCCACCGCCATGTCGCGACCCTGGAATCGGAACCAGCCGAAGCGGAAGAACCGGATATCGCGCACGCCATCGCCAAAGACCCGCGCCATCAGATCATCCGCTTTCGGCCCCTGCACTGCCAGCGGCGACACGTCGGGTTCATCGACCAGCACATCCAGCCGGTAGCCCTGCGCGATGCCCTTGACCCAATAGAGCAGATCGCTGTCGGCGATCGAGATCCACCAGCGATCCTCGGCCAGTTTCACCGCCACCGGATCGTTCAGCATGCCGCCGGTCTCATCGACAATCGGCACGTAGAAACACTGCCCCGGCAGCATCCCCCGCAAATCGCGCGGGGTCAGCATCTGCATCAGACGGGCGGCATCGGGGCCGCGCAGCTCGACCTGGCGTTCACAGGACACATCCCAAAGCTGCACCGCCGATTTGAGGTGGTGATAATCCTCCTCGACCGAGCGGAACACGGTGGGCAGCAACATGTGGTTATAGACGGTGTAGCCCTTGACGCCGGCCGCCTCGACGCCATCGGAAAACGGCGTCCGGCGCAGGCGGCGGGATTGCGAAATCTGCGCCATCAGGCATCCTCCGGCAGGAACGGCAAATCGGTCTCATCGGGGCGTGCGCCTGCCGCTGTCAGCATGGCGTGAACCTGGCCGCGATGATGCGTCTGGTGATTGAAGAGATGCAGGATGAGCAGGGCGCGCGGCTTGGTCAGCTCGCGCGCCACGGCCCCCGAATACCAGGTCAGATCGCCGGCCAGATTCTCGGGGGCAACGCGTTCAGACCAATCCACGATCCGCGCATCGGCACCCGCGCGGGCGGTTTTCAGCGCGCCCCAGTCGCGCTCCATCCGGGGGCTCTGCGGAATGCCGCCCTCGGGCGCGTCCCAGCCATCAAACCGGCTCATCCAGATCGTGTCGCCCCATAACAGATGGCTGAGCGTGCCGTGGATCGAGCCGAAAAACGCGCCCCGATCCGCCATCCGGGCCGCCTCATCCAATGCATCAGCCGCGCCGTAGAGGCTCTTGTTTTGCCACCTGTTATAGCGCGCCATGACCTGGATATATGCCGGCGAGATCATCACTTTGGCCCGTGCCAGTCGATCTGGCAGATCTCGGCCGAGCGCCCGTCGAAATCCCAGACCCGGCCATGGCTGCGCACCTTGCCCTTGGTGGCGGTGGCGACCGTGATATCGGGACCCATCCAGTACTGGGTGTTCTTGATCACGATATCCTCATCGGCATCCTTGCCGCCGACGGGATGGACCACGCCCTGGATCTTGCGGCCCACGGTGATGTGGCGGGTCTTGCCTTCGGTCTCGTAGCTGATGGGCTGACGCTCGACGCCGATGATCTCGCCGACCAGAACCTTGAACAGCCCCGTGGTGCCCCGCGCCTTGCCCGAAAAGATATCGATAATCGCGTGATAGGCGTCGTGGCTGGCACGCTCGTCGATAAAGAGCGCCACCTTCCAGTTGCCGCGGCTCATCATGCCGGGGATCTCGATCAGAAGGCCGATATTCAGCCCCGACAGGTCGACATCGCCGTAATGGCCGCTATCGATGCGCACGCCGCCCCAGGTCTGGCAATGGCCCTCGGTCGGCGGGTGTTTGCCAAGCGACACCACGCAGGGGCAAAACACGGTGCAGTTGCAATTCAGGATCAGTTCGCCCTTGATCCCCCATTCGACCGTTCCCTGCCCCGATTTCGGGGTTTCGGGGTGGCGGTTGTCGATGCGGGCCGGGGCCTCGATGCGGTCACTTGCCATGAAGTTTACTCCCTTGTCTCATTATCCATAAACGACCACCCCAACGGCAGCCGCAATCAGCAACGCCCCAAGCGGACGCGTCAGCCAGCGTCCGATTTCGGGCAGTTTCTCCAACACCATGATCAGCGTCGCCAGCCCCATGAAGGCCAGGTTCGCCATGCCGCCGACAAAGGCGAGCAGCATCAGCGCCCAGCAACATCCCAGGCAGACAAGGCCAAGCCGCACCCCGTTGCGCCAGGGGCCTTCGTCGAAATGCTGCATGAAAAACGTGAGCGGCGCGCGGCATTTGGACAGGCAGGCCTCTTTCGCGGGCGAGAACTGATAAAGCCCCGCAACCACCAGCAGCCCCGCCGACAGGACGGGCGAGCGGCTGCTGCCAAGGGCGGTGACCAGGTCGGTCGAAATCAGCGCCATCTGCGCCGCCCCCGCGATCAGCGAAAAGCCGAGCCAGACCGCCAGATAGCCCGCGACCAGCGGCCAGAACCGAGTGTTCGCGCCGCTATGGGACAGATCGTCATAAGTGGCAAAGGCCGGCAGCGCCGTGGGGGCCATCATGGCCGCAGACATCAGCGCCCACATCGCCACCACGCGCCCGTAGCCCGCCAGATCGGGCGTCACCGCGCCGTGCCCGATCCAGAACTGGGTGCCGCGCCCATGGCCGCCCGCGCCGATCCCGGCGGGCACCGTCATGAAATAGAGCAGGACCCAGGCGGCAAGGATCAGCCCAAAGAGCGCCAGCCAATGCGGTGCCCCCATGGATCTGATCCGTGCTGCGATCACGCCAAGCCCTCCCACGCGACTCAAGCCTTGCGTTTTAAATGTCAGACTTTTAAATGTCTGACAAATGAAAATTGATCCGCAAAGCCCCGACCTGTCCGCCCAGATTGCCAAGGCGATCCGCGATGCCATCATTTCGGGCGCTCTGATCGTCGATGAGCGCCTGCCATCCGAGGCGGAATTGTCTGAACAGTTCGAAGTGTCGCGCCCCACGGTGCGCGAGGCGTTGAAGCGTCTGGCGGCGCAATCCCTGATCCGCACGCAGCGCGGGGCCTTTGGCGGGGCCTTCGTGAACCGGCTGTCCTACCCTGATGCTTACGGCCAGCAGATCACCACCTCGACCCTGCTTCTCAGCATGAATGATGTCAGTTTCGATGTCGCCTGCGAGGCCCGGTTCGCGCTGGAGCGCGCCTGTGCGCCGCTCTCGGCCCTGCGCCGCGGCACCGACACCCTCGCCACGATGCGCGCCGAGATCCACCGCCAGGGGCACCCGGGCCTGACCGATGAGGCCTTTTGCGCCTCGGATGTCGCCTTTCACCGGGCGCTGGTCGATGGCGCGGGCAATCCGGTGCTGTCCTATCAACTGGCCGGTGCGGTCGAGGCGATGCAGCCCCTGATGAACATGATCACCTTCACGGCACGATCGCGCGAAGAGATCGTGGTGCTGCACGCGGCGATCGCCGATGCGGTTGAAACAGGCGACGGGGCCGAGGCCTGCCGCCAGTTGGAAGCGCTGGAACGCTACACGATCAGCCTTGCCCGCTCGGTTCTGGCCAAGCGGGCAAAGGCCTGACGCCTAGTTGCGATCAAAGATGATCGACCGGCCCCAGGGGCCGTAATCGCTGGTGGTGATGCCGTTCCAGGCCGAGCCGCGATAGGATTGCAGGCCCGGGGCCGCCAGAGCCCGCACGGTTCCGCCACCGCCGCCGATGATCCCGGCATGGGTCGCCGCCGCACAGATATTGCTGTCATCGGTATAGGGCCCGCTGCCCCAGACGGCACCGGCAGGCGCACCGGCCGCACAACTGCAGACATAGACATCCTGACCGCCGGGCATGCGCCCGCAGGCCTGCGGGCCACCGGCCTGGACGGTGTAGATATTGAAGCTGGAATTATATTCGGCCCAGGAGCTGGTATTGACGCCGTTGGCGGCAGAGCCGGGATAGCTGCTCTGCCCCGGTGCCATCACGACCTGGACCACGCCACCGCCCGATCCGATGGCCCCCGAATGCCGGGCCGCGGTGCAGATATTGCTGTCGGCGGTGTAGGGTCCGCTGCCCCAGACCGGGCTGTTCGTGGTATCCGATGCGCAGGTGCAGGTTGTCGCGCCCTGCACCGACAGCGCATTGGCGGGGCAGGCGCTTTGCGCCATGACGCCAAAGGCGGACCCAAGCATCAGGGCGGCCGCAAGCGCCGCGATTCTAAACATCTCAATACGCATCACAATGCTCCGTGTTTGAAAATTGACCAGTGAAATATGAAACCGGGGTATGATTTTAGCACAGCCCGATTGATCGACCAAATCCGCGCCATCCGACGGCTTGAATGGTGGCCCGCGCTGGCTTATATCTGAACTGTCCCTTTCGGGGGACTATGGACATAAACGCGCTCGTCATAAGCGGATCGGACCCGGGGGCGGTACCCGGCGGCTCCACCAATATCCTTCATTTGGGGATCGAAGGGGCCGAAACAGGATCGACGAACGTCTAAAGGGGTTAGCTTTGTCTCGGCTGTCTGCCACCGTTATCGGCGAAACAAGTACAATTGCAAATGACAATCGTGCTCCGGCAATGGCTCTGGCAGCGTAAGCTGCTTAAGTCGCCGAACTTAAGCCCTTGCGCCTAGCCGCGTAAGGCGGGGTTCGCAGGCACCTGGCAACAGAAGCCTGCACTTTCCCGTGCTGCTGCCACCCATCCGCGCATATCTGCGCGCATTCTGGCGGCGACATTTTCGATGCGTGGCGGTCGTGGTGGTCGATCATCCGCCTGTCGCGCCGTCGGGGTTCTGGCGAAACCGGTCGACCAGAAACTGCACGAAGCGGCCGGACAGGCTCTCGGGCGGCAGATTTCCGGGCCACACCGCATAGACCGATATCGGCTTTAGCTGCCAGGCCACGGGCAAGGCAATGACGGCCCCCGAGCGCAGCTCCTCTTGCACGACATGTTCCGGGATCGCGGCCAATCCCATCCCGTTTTTGACCATCTGAGCCAGGGCGACGGCGCTATCGACCTCCAGCGCGATGGGCGGGTTGAGGTTCGGCACCTCGCCGCGTCGGTTGGTCAGTTGGCGGTTAATCGGGATCTGTGTCAGCCTGATCCAATCGAAGGCCGCCAGATCGGCAATCGTCTCGGGGCGGCGCTTGCCGGCCATATATGTCGGCGAGGCGATGACGACATGGTTTATCTCCGTCAGCTTGCGGGCCTTGTAGCGCGAGTCTTCAAGCCGCCCGGCGCGGATGGCCAGATCAAGCTTGGATCCATTCAGATCCGCGCGGCGATCCGAAAAGCATATGCCCAGGCGAATATCGGGATGGCGTCCGGCAAAGGCGGACAGGTGATCGACGAAGGGCGGCCGCTCGAACATATTGCCGGGCACCGCGATGCGCAAACGCCCCGAAGGTTGCGCCGACGTCCGGGTTATGACGTTCAAACCCTGGCTTGCGGCATCGACGGTTTTCTGAGCCGTGGCAACTGCCCCCGAAGAAAGGGAATGATATGTCCAGACTCGTGATCACCGACGCCCTCGAAGATGTCGAGAAATGGAAACCCTTCGAAGATGAGCGCGCCGGCCTGTTGGGCAAATTCGCGACCGACATCGGGACCCACGCCGATATCGATGCGGGCAATATGGTCGGGCTGACAATGTTGGTGCAGGACGCAGAGGGGCGCGACGCCATGCTGAGATCGAGCGTCGATAGCGACCTGCATCGCCGCCATGGCGGCACCGCGGCGCTGAGGGTGTTCAAGCCCATCGCCTGATCCACGCCCTGGCATGGCCCCCTGGCGCGCGCCGCATTGTTGCGCAGCGCACCCAGAGAGGTATCGACACCCTCACAATCGCCCGGCCGCGGCACCATCGCCGGATGATCCCTGGCAACTGAGATGGTTCAAAAGGTCCAGGCAACGCGGGTCGGTGATCGAATAGTGGATCTGCTGGCCGTCCTTTTCGCCCTGCACCAACCCCTCCTGACGCATTTTCGCCAGATGCTGCGAGATCGCCGACGGCGACAGCCCGGCCACCGCACACAGCTCGGACACCGTCGCCCTGCCCCCCGATAGCCGGCACAGGATCAAAAGCCTGCGCGTGTTGGCCATCTGCTTGAGCAACGCCGCGACCTCTTCGGCGCGCGCCTCAAGGTCTGACACTGCAGGGCTTTGGATCTGCGACATAAGATTACATCTTTTCGGTTGACGTTAGTTTAGTAGTTGCTAAATTAGAATTTCCTAACATAACTGTCAACAGAGATTCCCACTCCGGCCATGCGCCCCCTCAGACAGACGCCGAAAGCACCGCCATGTACAAGCCCATTTTATTCGCCCTTCTTTTCGCAGCCCCCGCCGTCGCCTGGGCCCAGTCTCCACCCACCTTTGAGGTCACGACGACAATGATCGCCGATCGCAAGGCGGTGTTCGCCACGGTTGAAAGCGTCGACACGCTGACGGCGCGAACCCGCGTCGGTGGCACCGTCGCCCAGTTGATGGTCGACGAGGGCGACATGGTCGCCGCAGGCGATGTGCTGGCGCTGGTGATCAACGAACAGATGGCCCCGCAGATCGCCTCGGCCAATTCGCAGGCCGCTGCGCTGGAGGCCGAACTGTCGCAGGCGCGTGAGGATCTCGCCCGCGCGGTCGACCTCTTTGAACGCGGCATCATCGCGCAGGCCCGCCTTGATCAGGCCCAGACCGGTGTCGCGGTGCTCGAAGGGCGGCTTGCCTCGGCCATCCAGTCGCGCGATGTGCTGGTGCAGCAGGAACGCGAGGGTGAGGTTCTGGCCCCGGCCGCGGGCCGTGTGCTGCAGGTCCAGAGCCCGCAAGGCAGCGTCATGCTGCCCGGTGAGCCGGTGGCCATTATCGCCGCCGATAATTACCTGCTGCGCCTGAACCTGCCCGAACGCCACGCCCGGTCCATTGCCGAGGGCGACGAGATCGAGGTGGCGGGGGCCGCCCTGGGCACCGATGTCGCCACCACAGGCGTGATTGCGCAGGTCTATCCTCGTATCACCAATGGCCGGGTCGTCGCCGATGCCGAGGTCGCGGGCCTGGGCAGCTTTTTCGTCGGCGAACGCGTGCGTGTCCATGTCACGGTGGAAGAGCGTGAGGCTATCATCATTCCACCCGAATATATCGCCACCCGGTTCGGCAATGATTTTGTCACAGTCGAAACCGAAGAAGGCGCGCATGACGTGGTCGTCTTGCTGGGAGAGCGAACCGAGCAAGGTGTTGAAATTCTAACAGGGCTGTCGGTCGGCGACCGGCTGGTTGCACCATGAAACTGGGTATTTCCGGGCACCTGACGCGTGCCTTTGTCCGCTCGGCTCTGACGCCGCTTTTGCTGTTGGCCTCGCTGGCCGTGGGCCTGATCGCGCTGGCCGTGATCCCGCGCGAAGAAGAGCCGCAGATCTCGGTGCCGATGGTCGATGTGATGGTACGCACCGACGGGCTGCGCGCGACCGATGCGGTCGAACTCGTGACCGAGCCGCTTGAGACGATCCTGCGGTCGATCAACGCGGTCGAGCATGTCTATTCGCAAACCGAGGATGACCGTGTTCTGGTCACCGCGCGTTTTGAGGTCGGGACCGATCCCGATGACGCCATCCTGCGCGTCAATGAGCGGATCATGGCCAATATGGACCGCATCCCGCAAGGTATACCGCAGCCGCTGATTGTCGGGCGTGGCATCAATGACGTGGCCATCGTGGCGCTGACGCTCTCGCCTGCGGCGGACGCCGCCGAACATTGGGATGACCGCGCGCTTTACTCGTTGGCCGAGGAATTGCGCGCGGCCCTGATGGCGGTCGAGGATGTCGGCCTGACCTATATCGTGGGCGGGCGCACCGATCAGATCCGCATCGAACCCGACCCCGAACAGCTGGCGCTTTATGGCGTCACTCTGCAACAGCTGGCGGCCCGGATCGCCGAGGCCAATCAGACCTTTCCAGCCGGAGAAGTGTCGACGCTGGACCGAACCCTTACCGTAACCGCCGGCCAGACGCTGCGCGGCCCGACCGATATCGGGCTGCTGCAACTGACCGCGCGCGACGGACGTCCGGTCTATGTGCGCGATGTCGCCGATATCGTTGTCGGGGCGGCCCCGGTCGAGGCCCGCACCTGGACGCTGAACCGCGAAGAGGGTGAAGCCGAATGGGTGCAAATGCCCGCCGTGACATTGGCGATCGCCAAACGTGAAGGTGCCAACGCCGTGGTTGTGGCCGAAAACATCCTCGAACGGCTGGAGCTTTTGCGCGGTGAGCTGATCCCCGAAAACGTGGATATCGAGGTCACCCGAAATTATGGCGAGTCGGCCGATGAAAAGGCCAATGAGCTGCTGTTTCACCTGGTCCTGGCGACGGTGTCGATCGTGGCGCTGGTGACGGTGGTGATCGGCTGGCGCGAAGGCATCGTGGTGGCGATTGTCATTCCGACCACCATCCTGCTGACGCTGTTTGCCTCGAACCTGATGGGCTATACCATCAACCGGGTTTCTCTCTTTGCGCTGATTTTTTCCATCGGAATCCTGGTCGATGACGCCATCGTGGTGATCGAAAACATCGCCAGGCACTGGGCCATGCGCGATGGCCGGGCGCGCGTCACCGCCGTGATCGAGGCGGTGGCCGAAGTCGGCAACCCGACCATTGTCGCCACGCTGACGGTGGTCGCGGCGCTGTTGCCGATGCTCTTCGTGTCGGGGCTGATGGGCCCTTATATGGGGCCGATCCCGGTCAATGCGTCGGCGGCGATGATCTTTTCGTTCTTTGTCGCGGTGATCCTGACCCCCTGGCTGATGCTCAAGATTGCCGGGCGCGGTGCGGCCAGCGCCGACGCGGATGCCGGTCATCACGAAAACGAAGGCCTGTTGGGGCGGCTCTTTCGCCGCGTGGCGGCCCCGGTGATTGCCAGCCGCTGGCGGGCCGGGCTGTTCCTGATCGTCGTCATGGCGATGACGGGGGCCTCGATGACCCTCTTCTTTGACCGCACTGTGCGGGTCAAGCTGCTGCCGTTCGATAACCGGTCCGAGTTCCAGGTCATCCTGGACATGCCCGAGGGCACCAGTCTGGAACGCACCGAACGGGTGCTGACCGAGGCTGCCAACCGGCTGGCCGCCCTGCCCGAGGCGATTTCGATACAGCTTAATGCCGGCACCGCAGCCCCCTTCAACTTCAACGGGCTGGTGCGCCATTACTATCTGCGAAACCGGCCCGAGATGGGCGATCTGCAGGTCAATCTGTTGCCCAAGGATGAGCGTGAGCGCGTCTCGCATGAGATCGCGCTGGAGGCCCGCGAGATTCTGGCCGGCATCGATCTGCCCGAGGGGGGATCGTTCCGGGTGGCCGAGGTGCCGCCGGGGCCACCGGTTCTGGCCACGCTTTTGGCTGAAATCTATGGCCCCGACGCCGAAACGCGGCGCGCGGTGGCCCGTGAAGTCCGCGCCGCCTTTGAATCGGTACCTTACGTCGTCGATGTCGAGGACAGTTTCGGCCAACGCCGCCCGCGTCTGCGCCTGGCCATCGATCAGGACAGCCTGGAATATTTCCAGGTCCGCCAGAGCGATGTCTACGACACCATCCGGGCGCTGTTCGATGGCGTCCCGGTCGGCTATTCCTATCGCGGTGAGGGACGCAATCCCGCCGAGATCCGGGTGGCGCTGCCGCGCTCTGAGCTGAGCTGGTCCGAACGGCTGGCCTCGACCCCGGTTCCGGCCAATCTGTTGCCCGGCGCGCGCGGCGTTGTCGAATTGGGCGATGTCGTCACCGCCACCGAAGAGGAAGGCAGTTACCCGATCTTCCGCCGCAACGGTCGCTATGCCGAGATGGTCATGGCCGAGCTTGCCGGCGCGTTCGAGGCCCCGATCTACGGCATGATCGAGGTTCAGGAGGCACTGGACGCGCGCACCTGGTCCGAGGAGGTGCCGCGCCCCGAGATCCGCTATGCCGGACAGCCCGAAAGCGACGCCGAACCCTCGCTGTTGTGGGATGGCGAATGGGAGGTCACCTATGTCACCTTCCGCGACATGGGGGCCGCGTTCGCGGTCGCGATCCTGGCGATCTACGTGTTGGTGGTGGCGCAATTCGGGTCGTTCCGGGTGCCGCTTGTGATCCTCACGCCGATCCCCCTGACCTTTATCGGCATCGTGTTCGGTCATTGGTTGCTCAACGCCGCCTTTACCGCGACCTCCATGATCGGCTTTATCGCGCTGGCCGGTATCATTGTGCGCAATTCGATCCTGCTGGTCGATTTCATCCGCCACAGCGCGATTGACGGCGAGCCCCTGCGCGAGACGTTGCTGCGCGCCGGTGCAATTCGGTTCAAACCGATCCTGCTGACGGCGGTGGCCGCGATGATCGGGGCCTCGGTCATCCTGACCGATCCGATCTTTCAGGGCCTGGCGATTTCGCTGTTTTTCGGGCTGATCTCCTCGACGTTGCTGACGGTGCTGGTGATCCCGGCCATCTATGTGGTGTTCAAGAACGCCGATGTGCCCTATCGGCCCGCCGATCCGGCCGAGGACGCGATCTAAGGGCGCGCCGGCCCTCATCGCCGCAAGGCGGTGGGGGCCGGCCCGCATCCGGTGGTGTCCGGCGCATCACGCGCGCCTTTGTCAAACGCCGCTTGCGCACCCGGCGAAGCGACGAGACGCCGTGTCGATATCCTGCAGCGCGGCGATGGCCCTGATCTCAGCCGCCGCAATGCCGCGACAGGCCGGTGCGGGCCGCTGCGGGCCCCGCATCCGGGCGCGCTGTTTCGTGCATTCTCGCACGTAGCCTGTCCCCTTCACCTTCGCGTGATGTTTCCTGAAACGCTTGATTTGCGCGACGGACCCCAGAAAACTGGGCCCGTGTTATATTTTCAGAAAAGGACTTGCGCGGATGAAGACGATTTACATGACGATCGCGGCGGCGGCACTGGCCCTGCCCTTCGCCACGGCGGCCCTGTCCGAAGCGGATAACCCATTTGCGGCCAATATCGCGGCGCGTCAGGGGCAGATGCGTGTCCAGGCTTTCAATATCGGCGTTCTCGTGGCCATGGCGCGCGGTGAGGCCGAGTATGACGCCGCCGCCGCCCAGACCGCGGCCAGCAACATTGCCGCGATCTCGCAAATGGACGGGCGCGCGTATTGGCCCGCGGGCTCGGATACCGCAGCCCTTGGTGACGCCACCCGCGCCCTGCCCGAAATCTGGCAGGATATGGCCGGGTTCGGCGGGGCCTGGGGCGATTTCGGCGCGGCCGCCACGGCGATGAACGCGGTGGCCGGTGACGGGTTGGGTGCCTTGCAGGGTGCGATCGGGCCGTTGGGACAGTCCTGCGCCGCCTGCCACCGGACCTACCAGCAATCGGATGACTGACAAGAGGAGACCGGGCGGATCGCGCGCATTCTATTTCGCCTTGCCCTTGGGCTGATCCTTGTGGGCGGCGCGTCGGGCTGGATCCTGACCGCGCCCCGGACATTGGCGGAGGCCGATGTGCCGGCGCGTGCGGGCGACCCCGGCAATGGCGAGACCGTGTTCTGGGCGGCGGGTTGTGCCGCCTGCCATGCCGCCCCCGGGGCCGAGGGCGCGGCGCGGCTGGTTCTGGCGGGCGGGCGCGCCTTTGTTTCGGATTTCGGCACATTCTACGCCCCCAATATCAGCCCCGACCTGACCGCGGGTATCGGCGGCTGGTCCGAGCGTGATTTCCTGAATGCCGTGATGCGGGGCGTGTCGCCGGATGGGCAGCATTATTACCCGGCCTTCCCCTATGGCAGCTACGCCCGCGCCCGCGTCGCGGACCTGCAGGATCTCTGGGCCTATCTGCAAACGCTGCCTGCCGATGCCACGCCGTCACGCGCCCATGAGGTCGGATTTCCCTTTTCGGTCCGGCGCGCGCTTGGGGCGTGGAAATGGCTCTATCAACGCGATGATTGGGTGATGCGCGGCGATCTGACGCCAGAATTGACGCGGGGGCGCTATCTGGTCGAGGCGCTTGGCCATTGCGCCGAATGCCACACCTCGCGCACGCGGTTGGGCGGGCTGCGGCGCGATCGATGGCTGATGGGCGCGCCGAACCCCTCGGGCGATGGCCGCGTCCCTGACATCACACGCGCGCGGCTGACCTGGTCGACCGCCGAGATCACCAATTACCTGCGCGACGGCTTCACCCCCGATTTCGATGTCGTCAGCGGCAGCATGGTCGACGTGGTCGGGAGCCTGTCCAACCTGCCCGATGCCGACCGCGCCGCGGTGGCCGCCTATCTGCGGGCCCTGCCCTAAGCCCGGCCTCGGATCCGGGCAGATATCGCGGGGTTGCGCCCCTCGCGCGGCCTGTGCCGCGTCTGGCATCACAGATATCAATGCGTGATGCGAAACGCCCCGAGCGATGGCCGCGCCCTGCTTTAGGAATTGCCATCCAGCCGGTCGGCCCGCCATGCGTTGAGCGCCGGGTTGGAGGCACCCGCAGCGGTGGCTACGGTATCGGCCGGGCTTTGCGGTCGTCCCGGTCGTGGCATCGGCCCCTGGCGCGGGGTGCGGAAATAATACATCTCACGTGCCCCGAAATAGAAACTGACGATCGCCCCCAAAAGCCACCACAGCGGCTCGGGCACGGCGACCAGGCCCACCATCCGCTCGGAAAAAGCCTCAGGATTGGTCATGGCAAAAACAAAGAGGCCGAGCGTGCCAAAGGCCAGCATCGGCCGCGGCAGGCGGTTGATGCCGTTGACCAGCCGGTCGAAAAGCCCGTCGCGCGCATATTGGAACTCGTCGCCCTGCGCCGTTAACGCGGCGCGCTGCGCCTCGGCCGACAGCTCCATCCGGCGGGTCGCATTGGGGCGAAAGACCTCGGCGATATCCGTGGCCGCCTCGCCCACCGCGCGCACACCGCCCGCATTGCCCAGAACGCGTGACATCAGCCCCATGCCGCCACCCGTTCGCGGTGCTCGGCATCGGTCAGGTGATAGCGCGGCGCAATGAACGTCTCGGCCCGCAGGATCCAGCCCCCCTTGCCGCCGTCACGGCGCGTGGCGTAGCGGCGCGAGGCGGGGCGCCGATCGGCCAGGCTGTAGTAGAAATTGCGCCGGGCAATGCCATAGGCGTCGACCAGATGATCGGGGGCCTGATCAAGGGCCGCCTGTGCCGCGGCAATGGTTTGCGGCCCGATGGCCCCGTCGACCGCGATCTCAAGCCCCATATCGCGCAACAGGCGTTGCAGGATCTTGACCGCGTTGCTGCCGGAATTGACCTGCATGTCAAAGACCGATGCCTGCAACGGCTCGGGCAGTTGATCGATGCGAGGGGCGCGGTAGTAATGGTCGATGAATATCTCGGTGGCGCGCTCGGCCGTCATCAGGCGGACATCATCGATATCGACATCGCCATCGCTATTCAGGTCGAGACCCAGCCGGCGCATCGTGTGGATGGTAACGCCAAAATTGGTGGCCCCGCCGGGATCGTTTGGATCGTTCACAAAGCCGCCCTCGCGGGCGACGATTTCAGACGCAATTTGGCGAACCGACAGCATGGCCCAGCCCTCCATGCTCAAGGTTACGATATGTGCCCGCTATGGGGCGCGCATTCCTTCGGTGGTGAAGGAAAGCGCCCTCAGAATTGCCTCGGATCGGTTAAAAATTTCCTAAATCAGCCGAAGTTTTCTCAGCTATCTCTGCCCTGGAGATAGACGCCCTGTTCCTCAAGCGCCTCGATCACCTCGATGGGCATGTATTCCTCGTCATGGCGCGCCAGCAATTCGGTGGCCAGGAAAGTGCCATCGACATAGGTGCCGGTGGCGATGGTGCCCTGCCCCTCGGCGAACAGATCGGGCGGCGGTTGCGTGCCGACATAGCGCACCGGAATATCGGCCCCGCCATCGGTAACGATAAAGGCAAACTCATTGCCGGGCCCGGGCTGGATCGATCCCTCAAGCACCAGTCCGCCGATCCGGAACACCTCGGTTACGGGGGGGGGGGATTCGGCAACCGAGCTGGGCGAGCGGAAAAAGTTGATACCATCCCGCATGGCATATCCAATCAGCACCGATGCCCCGGTCAACAACACCACCGCGATGGCGATGATCTGTATCCGGCGTTGTTTTTTTAGCCCGCGCATGATGCCCTCTGTCTTTGTCCGCTTGCGTCTAGATATGTTGTGGTTCGCCGGTCGCAAAGGGGGCACCGCGCTTTCTGCCCGGGCTTTTCGCCGCATCACGCCGGGAAAGCCCGAAAATGCATGACTCTCTTACGCTTAGTCCACCGCAGAAAATTCAATCTTGCGGCGAAGAAAGCCGATCGCCTTGTTCGAGACGCGCGCCGGATCGCCGGTGGTCAGGAACACCGACTGCTCGCCCGGTCCGATCATCGCGGGGTGGCGGTCAAGGTAATCGGCAAGGCTTTCGGCGACCAGATCGGCCTGGCTGTAAACCCTGACATCGGGGCCGAGCGCGTCCTGAAACACCTGTTCCATCAACGGATAATGCGTGCAGCCCAATATGGCCGCCTGCGGTTTCGGCATCCGGCGTTGCAACGCCTCGACATGGCTGCGCACCAGCGCTTCGGCCAGGATCATATCGCCCTGCTCAATGGCGTCGACCACGCCGCCGCAGGGCTGTGCCTCGACATCGACGCCAATGGCGCGAAAGGCCAGTTCCCGCTGAAAGGCGCGGCTCGACACGGTGGCGGGCGTGGCAAAGAGCGCCACATGCTGCACGCCGACCTCGCGCGGCGGGGAATTGTCGCCCCATTGGCGTTCGGTCAGCGCCTCGATCAGCGGCACAAAGACACCCAAAACGCGCTTGTCCTCGGGCACCCAGGCCTCCTGCATCCGGCGCAGCGCCGCGGCAGAGGCCGTGTTGCAGGCCAGAATCACCAGATCACAGCCCTCGTCGAACAGCCGCGAAACGCCCTTGGTCGTCAGGTCATAGACATCATCGGCATCGCGCACGCCATAAGGCGCATGGGCGTTGTCGCCATAATAGACAAACGGCACCTCCGGCAGGCGTTTGGCGACGGCATCCAGCACCGTCAACCCGCCCAATCCGCTGTCAAATATTCCGACTGCCATCGCGTTTGTGCCTTTCATCGAATTCAAACCCGATCTCGGCCGGGTTCAGGGGTGTTGGCGACAAGTCATAGGTGGCCCGGCGCAGGAAATCCATCATTGCGCGGGCGTCTTTTCGATAGGGTGCCAGATCAGAGGGCGTGATCGGGTCACCGATCACCACGCGCACCGGTGTATTCACCCGTTTCCGGAATTGCTGAATCAGCAGCCCCAGGCGCAGGGTGGTATGCAGGTGGCTGGCGATCTGAAACAGGCGGCTGGTATGACCTTCGAAAAAGACCGGCACCACAATGGCCCCGGATCTGGCGATCATGCGGGCGGTAAAGCCGCGCCAGCTGGGATCCATAGGGTGCCCGAAAGGGCGCGCGGCGGTCGAAACGGTGCCGCCCGGAAAGATACCGATCGCCCCGCCCTGCGACAGGTATCGCAGCGCCGATTTGCGGGTCTGGATGTTTTGCGCCAAAGCGGCTTTGTCATCCTTGAACGAGATCGGCAGGATGATCCGGTTCAGATCTGCCGATCTTCGAAAGACGCTATGGGCCAGAATGCGGAAATCGCCGCGGGCCGCGGAAAGGATATGGCCCAGGATAAGACCATCGAGGATACCGTAAGGATGGTTGGCGATAACGATGACCGGGCCGCTGGCGGGAATATTGTCCAGCGCGCCGCCCGTCAGCTCCAGCCCCAGCCCGTAACGCGCCATCATGACGGACCAGAAATCGCGCCCCCCCGCCACCTCGTCCTGATAGCCGCGCGCACGGCGCATCAGCCGTATCCGCCCGGTGCTGTTCTCCAACGCCCGCACGACGGCGCGCCCGCCCCTGCTGCGCGCCGATTGCGCATAAGAGATCTCGCGCGCGATCTCGCGGTGTTTGCGGGGCCTGTCCTCATGGGGCATGGCGGCGGGATCCTGTCCGAAACGGTGACATATGCGCCATACCCGCATCGCGCGATTCGAGAAACCGGGGTCAGCGCCGCACCCACCCCCAGAGGCACAAAAGCTCCATCGCGACATGGGCCCCGGCAACGGCGGTGATGGCGGCATTGTCGAAGGGCGGCGAGACCTCGACCACATCGCCGCCGACCAGGTTGATCCCGGCCAATTCGCGCATCAGGATCGCGGCCTGCCCGGAGCTGAGCCCGCCCCAGACCGGTGTGCCGGTGCCGGGCGCAAAGGCCGGATCGAGGCAGTCGATGTCGAAGCTGAGATAACAGGGCGCATTCCCGACGATTTCACGGGCACGGGCGGCAATGGCGGCAGGGCCCTGTTCATGGACCTTGCGCGCATCCAGTATCTCGATGCCCAGATTATCTTCCACCACCGTGCGGATGCCGATATGGACCGAGCGGGCGGTATCGATCAGCCCCTCGCGCACCGCCTTGTAGGTAAAGGTGCCGTGATCGACGCGGCCCGGATCGTCATCGGGCCAGGTATCGGTATGGGCGTCGCATTGGATCAGCGCCAGGGCCCCGTGCTTTTTCACATGGGCGCGCAACAGTGGCAACGTGATCGAGTGGTCGCCACCAAGCGCGATCATCGCCGCCCCCTGATCCAGAATGCCTGTGGCATGCGCCTCGAGCGTCGCCGGAAACTCCGACATGCGGGCATAGTCGAAGGCCAGATCGCCGTAATCGGCAATCGCCAGCGCGTTCAGCGGGTCATAGCCATCCCAGCCATAGGGCGGATCATAGACCTGTAACGCCGAGGCCTCGCGAATGGCGCGCGGGCCCAACCTTGTGCCGGGGCGGTTGGTGACGGCCTGATCGAACGGCACGCCGGTGATCGCCACATCGACCCCGGTCAGATCCTTGGTATAGCGGCGGCGCAGGAAACTGGTGGCCCCGGCAAAGCTGTTTTCATAGGAAAGCCCCCTCAGATCCTCGCGTGTAAAGGCCCCGTCGACATCCTTTTTCGCGTCTTCCAAAGCCATCGCGGTCCCTCTCGCAGCGTCACGCCAAGGGTTTATCCAAAGCCCAAAGGCCCGGCAATGGCAACTCCGACTTGCATCTTGATGGGCGCGCGGTGCATCACAAGGGGCCACCCGCGCCCATTCGAAGGACAACCGCCCGATGACCCGGACCGATCTGAGACAGGGGTTTTTGAACGGGATGAGCCTGGCGGCCGCCTCGGTCAGCATCGTCACCACCGACGGGCCCGCCGGGCGCAATGGCGTGACGGTCAGCGCCATGACCCCGGTTTCGGCCGATGGCGATGCGCCGACGCTGCTGGTCTGCCTGAACGCGCTGGCCCCGACGCTGCCCATGCTGCTGGAAAACGGCTGTTTCTGCGTCAATGTGCTGACGACCGATCAGGCCCAGGTCTCGGATGTGTTTTCGGGCCGCGAGCCGGCACCGGGGGGCGACAAGTTCAATATCGGGGCGTTTTCCGCCGCCGCAACCGGCGCGCCGCGCTTTGACGCGGCCCTGGTCAGTTTCGATTGCCGTCTGGTTTCGGCCGAGAAGATCGGCACGCATCACATCTGCATCGGCGCGGTCGAGGATGTGGCCATGGCTGCCGAGGGCACGCCGCTGCTTTACGGGCTGCGCGGCTATCTTCGGGCCGAAAAGCACTGAACCGCCTGCCACGCGCGCCAATCAGTAATCGAGCGCGGGCTCTGCCCGCTCAATTTGGTCAAGGGTCGTCAGTCCAGCGGTTGGGCGCGTTCAACGAGGCGCGCGAAAAAGCTCGCTCCGATCGGGGCGGCCTCGTCGTTGAACTCATATTCCGGGTGATGCAGGCCTGCCCCCGCCCCCTGCCCCAGAAAGAGATAGGCCCCAGGGCGCTCGGCCAGCATATAGCTGAAATCCTCGGCCCCCATTTCGCGCAGGCCATTGGCGTTAACATTGTCGGCCCCGACGATCTCGGCCGCCACGCCTGCCGCGAATTCCGCCTTTTCCGGATCGTTCACCGTGGCGGGGTAATACCGGCTGTAATCGAGCCGTGCCTCGACCCCGAATGAGGCCGCCTGCCCGGCCACGATTTCGGCCATGCGCGCCTCGACCATATCGCGCACATCGGCATCGAAACTGCGCACCGTGCCCCCCAGATAGGCGGTTTCCGGCACGATGTTTTCCGCCGTTCCGGTGTGGATCATGGTCACCGAGACCACCAGATCCTGTAACGCGTAATGATTGCGCGAGACGATGCTTTGCAACGCCTGTGCGATGGCGACCGTGGCAATCACCGGATCGCGGCATTCATGCGGATAGGCCCCGTGCCCGCCCTGCCCGGTGATGTGGATGTCAAAGCTGTCGACCGCCGCCATGATCGGGCCGGGCGTGGTGTAGATATGGCCAAGCGCGTGGCCGGGCGTGTTGTGGATGGCATAGACCTGATCGATCGAGAATCGATCCATGATGCCCTCGGCGCACATCACGCCCGCCCCGCCGCCATGTTCCTCGGCCGGCTGAAAGATCAGCGCCACGCGGCCCTTGAAATTGCGCGTCTCGGCCAGGTGTTTCGCAGCCCCCAGCAACATCGTGGTGTGCCCGTCATGGCCGCAGGCATGCATCTTGCCGGGGTTGCGCGAGGCATGCGGCAGGCCCGTGGCCTCTTGGATCGGCAGCGCATCCATATCGGCGCGCAGCCCGATTGTCGGCCCTGCGCCCTGCCCCTCGATGATGGCCACGAGGCCGGTTGTGGCGATGCCTTCATGGATCTCGGTGATGCCGAACTCGCGCAGCCGATCGGCCACGAAACGCGCGGTCTCGAAACAGTCGAACCCCAGTTCCGGGTTGGCATGCAGATGCCGTCGCCAGGCGGTCATATCCTCGCGATATGCTGCGATGCGGTTGATCACGGGCATTGCTGGACTCCCCCCGGTTCCTCGGCTCTAACAGGCTCCAGCCTGACCGAAAGACGGAGCCTGCACAATGCGCGATAATCTGATCCATGACCCTGAAGGCGGCATGGCGCGGCTGCTGGAGATCATGCGCCGGTTGCGCGACCCTGAGACCGGCTGCCCCTGGGATATCGAGCAGGATTTCGAGACCATCGCACCCTACACGATCGAGGAGGCCTATGAGGTCGCCGATGCCGTCGAGCGTGGCGATATGGCCGATCTGAAGGGCGAGCTTGGCGATCTGCTGTTGCAGGTGGTCTATCACGGGGCCATGGCCGAGGAGGCCGGGCATTTCAGTTTCGATGCCATCGTGCAGGGCGTGGCCGACAAGATGGTGGCGCGCCATCCGCATGTTTTTGGCACGGAAAGCCGAGACAAATCGGCCGAACAGCAGATCCGCGATTGGGAGGCGGTGAAGGCCGCTGAGCGCGCGGGCCGGGCGCAAACCGGCGTGCTGGCGGATGTGGCGCAGAACCTGCCCGCGCTGATGCGGGCCGAGAAGCTGCAAAAACGCGCCGCGCGGGTCGGGTTTGACTGGCCCGATATTGGCGAGGTTCTGGACAAGATCGCCGAGGAAGCGCGGGAACTGGCCGAGGCGCGCGATGCCTTGCCACAGGACAAAATTGCCGAGGAAATGGGCGATCTGCTTTTTGTCATGGCCAATCTGGCGCGGCATCTGAAGGTCGATCCGGAGGTGGCGCTGCGCGGGGCGAACGCGAAATTTGTCCGGCGCTTCGCGTTTATCGAGGCGGCGCTCGGGGCCGAGGGGCGCGGCTGTGAGGAAAGCAGTTTGGCCGAGATGGATGCGCTCTGGGATCAGGCCAAGGCGCAGGGGCTATAGGGACGGATCGGGGGCCAGCCCCCGAAGCCCCCGAGGTATTTCCGCCAAGATGAAGGGGGGCGCGTTAACCTTGATTTCGGGTTAGCGCGGCAGTTTGCGCAGGGCGTTTTCGAGGGCGTTCAGGAACTGGCTGCGGTCTTTTTGCGAAAAGGGTTTCTGCCCGCCGATGGCCTGCCCCTCCAGCCCGGCGCGCAGATCGGCCATGATGGCGCGGGTGGCGATCTGTGCCCCGATCGAGGCTTGTGAAAAGGCCCGGCCCTTGTTGTCCATCACGGCCGCCCCAGATTTAAGGCAGCGATCGGCCAGAAGGATATCGGCGGTGATAACAAGCGTGTGCGGACCTGCCGCTTCGGCAATGGCGTCATCGGCGGCATCGAAGCCAGCATCGACCACGACCATCCTGATCAAGGGGTGATCGGGCAGGCGCAGGCCCTGATTGGCGACAAAGCGCACCGGGCATTTATGCCGCAACGCGACGCGGGTGATTTCCTCTTTCACCGGACAGGCATCGGCATCGACCAGGATCATGGTGTCTCTTCCAGCAAGGCATCGAGCCCGGCCCGCAGGATCATGGCGTCGCTGCCCAGGCCCAGAAACGTGACTCCGAGGTCGATATAATGCGCGAAATCCGCAGGTGCGCAGATGATGCCCGCGGCCTTGCCCTGCGCCCGGATGCGCGGGATGGCGGCGGCGATGGCGGCCCGCACCCGCGGGTGGTCCGGATCCGTGACATGCCCCATATCGGCGGCCAGATCAGCGGGGCCGATAAAGACGGCATCGACCCCTTCGGTGGCGGCAATGGCATCGATATCATCCAGCGCCGCGCGGCTCTCGGCCTGCACCAGGCAGCAGATCTGTGCATCCGCAGTGGCCGGGTAATCGGAGATGCGCCCGAACCCGCCGGCCCGCGCCACCATGGCCCCGTGGCCGCGGATGCCTGCCGGCGGATAGCGCAGGCCGCCGACAACAGCGCGCGCCTGCCTGGCCGAATGGACCATCGGCACCAGCACCGATTGCACCCCAAGATCGAGCACCTGTTTCAGGATCCAGGGCGCATCGCAGGGCACCCGGACCACCGGCGCGGTTGCGGTGCCCTCAAGCGCGATCAGCTGGTCGCGGATGCCGGTCGGATCCCAGGGCCCGTGTTCACCATCGATCAGGCACCAGTCAAACCCCGCCCGCCCGGCCATTTCGGCAACCAGCGGGCTGGAGAGGTTGAGCCAGAGGCCGCGTTGCAGTCGACCGTATGCAAGCGCCGTCTTGAGCAGGTTTTCAGGGGCGGGCATCGGCCTCTCCTGTGTTTGATGTCTGCGGCGGACTGTGCCGCGCCGCGTTCACGGGCGAAAGCCGCGCGTTGGAGAGAGCGCAAAGCCCCGGCGAAAGGACCAAATCGGCCCTTTTCAATCTGTGCGCCGCGTCCTAACTTGGCGGCATAAGACAAAAACGTCCAATTTGGGAGAGACGAATGAAAAAGATTCTGCTGGCCTCTGCGGCCACCGCAGCCTTGAGCGGCGCGGCTTTTGCCGACAGCCATGGCAATGAAGTGCGCATCGGCGTGATTCTCGGGTTTACCGGGCCGATCGAATCGCTGACGCCGCAAATGGCGGAAGGTGCCGAATTGGCCATGGCCGAAGTGACCGCGTCGGGGGCATTGCTTGATGGCATGAGCGTCACCTCGGTGCGCGCCGACAGCACCTGCATCGACGCCCCCGCCGCCACGACCGCAGCCGAGCGTCTGATCACATCCGAAGGCATCAGCGGAATCATGGGCGCCGATTGTTCCGGCGTCACCACCGCCATCCTGTCGAACGTGGCGCTGCCCAACGGCATGGTGATGATCTCGCCGTCTGCCACCTCGCCGGCCCTGTCGGAAGTTGAGGATAACGGCCTGTTCTTCCGCACCGCGCCTTCGGATGCGCGCCAGGGTCAGGTGATGACCGAAGTGATCATGGATCGCGGATATACCGAGGTTGCCGTGACCTATACCAATAACGACTATGGCCAGGGTCTGGCCGACAGTTTCGCGGCCGCCTTCGAGGCGGCGGGCGGCACCGTCACGCTGATTGCCAGCCACGAAGACGGCCGGGCCGATTATTCGGCGGAAGTCGGCGCGCTGGCGGCGGCGGGCGGTGAGGCGCTGGTTGTTGCCGGCTATGTCGATACCGGCGGGTCGGGCATTGTGCAGGCCTCGCTCGATACCGGCGCGTTCGATACATTCGTGTTTCCCGATGGCATGGTCAGCGAGGCCTTGGTCGACAATTTCGGCACTGATATCGACGGCTCCTTCGGCCAGTTCCCCGGCACCGACAGCGAAGGTGCCAGCATCTTCCAGGCCATGGCCACCGAAGCGGGCTTTGACGGCACATCGCCCTTTGCGGCCGAGAGCTATGATGCCGCGGCCCTGATGCTGATGGCGATGCAGGCGGCGGGATCCACCGATCCGGCCGATTACGCCGCACGCGTCATGGATGTGGCCAATGCGCCCGGTGAGGTGATCCAGCCCGGCGAACTGGCCCGCGCGCTGGAAATCATCGCCGCCGGCGGTGAGGTCGATTATGCCGGTGCCACGGCGGTCGAGCTGATCGGCCCCGGTGAATCGGCGGGCAACTATCGCGAAATCTCGATCGAGGGCGGTGAAATCGTCACTGCTGGCTATCGGTAAGATTACGACGTAATAGACGGAAGCAGCCCGGTTTTATGACCGGGCTGCTTTTATATATGAGGGCCGGACATGATAACGGTTGAAGATCTTCACAAGCATTTTGGCGGCTTTCATGCCGTCGATGGCGCAAGCCTGCGCATCGAACCTGGCTCCATCACCGGCCTCATCGGTCCGAACGGTGCCGGAAAGACGACGCTTTTCAATGTGATCGCGGGCGTTCTTCCGCCGACCTCCGGGCGCGTCACGATGGATGGCGAGGATATCACCGGCCTGCCGCCGCATGTGCTCTTTGGCAAGGGGTTGCTCAGGACCTTTCAGATCGCGCATGAATTTGCCTCGATGACGGTGCGCGAGAATCTGATGATGGTGCCCGGCGACCAATCGGGTGAGGCGCTGTGGAATGCCTGGTTCCGGCGCCGACAGATCGCCGAGGAGGAAGCCGCACTTGCGAAGAAGGCCGACGACGTCCTTGATTTCCTGACGATTGCGCATCTTGCCGATGAGCGGGCGGGCAATCTCTCCGGCGGGCAGAAAAAGCTGCTGGAGCTTGGCCGCACCATGATGGTCGATGCCAAGATCGTGTTTCTGGACGAGGTCGGCGCGGGCGTGAACCGGACGCTTCTGAACACCATTGGCGACGCCATTTTGCGCCTCAACAAGGAGCGCAACTATACCTTTGTGGTCATCGAACATGACATGGATTTCATCGGCAAGATCTGCGACCCGGTGATCTGCATGGCCGAAGGCAAGGTGCTGGCCGAGGGGAGCCTGGCCGAGATCAAGGCCAATGAACATGTGATCGAGGCCTATCTGGGCACCGGTCTGAAGAACAAGGAAACGGCGTGATGAGCGACACCCCCTATTCCGGGCGTGGCAACAAGGATCTGTCGATCGGCAATCCCGACGGGATCGGCACGATGGCACCGGCCCAGGATCAGGATGATCATGTCACCGCCGCCCCCGACGCACCGTTCCTGATCGGCGATTCGATGACGGGCGGCTACGGCAAGGGGGCCGACATCCTGCATGATTGTACCATTGCCGTCGAAAAGGGCGAGATCGCGGTCATTGTCGGCCCCAATGGCGCGGGCAAATCGACGGCGATGAAGGCCGTGTTCGGCATGCTCAATCTGCGTCAGGGCGCGGTGCGGCTGGATGGTGAGGATATCAGCCATCTGACGCCACAGGCGCGGGTGGCCAAGGGCATGGGGTTCGTGCCGCAGACCTCGAATATCTTCACCTCGCTGACGGTCGAGGAAAACCTTGAGATGGGGGCCTTTATCCGCACGGATGATTTTTCCGGCACGCTGGCGCAGGTCTATGAGCTGTTTCCCATCCTCAAGGACAAACGCCATCAGGCGGCGGGTGAATTATCCGGCGGTCAGCGTCAGCAGGTCGCCGTCGGCCGCGCCCTGATGACCCAGCCCAAGCTTTTGATGCTGGATGAACCGACCGCCGGCGTCAGCCCGATCGTGATGGATGAGCTGTTTGACCGCATTATCGAGGTGGCGCGGACCGGCATCTCGATCCTGATGGTGGAACAGAACGCGCGCCAGGCGCTGGCCATCGCGGATAAGGGATACGTGCTGGTCCAGGGGCGCAACGCCTATACCGATACCGGTCAGGCGTTGCTGAACGACCCCGAGGTGCGGCGCAGTTTCCTGGGAGGATGAAGCGATGATCCGTTCCCCGATGGCAGCAGGGGGGGCTGGCCCTGGCCGCCCTGCCGGTTCTGGCGCAGGTCTCGCCTTGGGCGGTCACCGGTTTCGGGGCCTGCGAAAAGGTGGCACTTTCGGCTTGGCCGCCCTGCCCCTGATGCTTCTGGCCACGCCGCTGACGGCGGAAACCGCATATTCCTGCGACTTTACGGTGGAATGCATCGCGGCGGGCGATTGCGGGCTGGCCGATCGCCAGGTCGAAATCGGCCTCACCGGGGATGGTATCTGGATCTATCTCAGCGAAACCTCGGGTCCGATGCCTGCAATCAGCCTGTCGGGGCACGGCCCGGCGCTGCCCTTTGCCGCCATCGGAACCGGGCCGGCAAGCGGGCTGTTGACGATCAATCCCGGTGGCACGGCCCTCTTCAGCCAGCATCGCGAAGACGGCAGCGCCGTGACCTATTTCGGAACCTGCGAGGCGGCGAGATGATCCCGCATGCCCGCCTGACATTTTCTTTCCTGCACGGAGGTGCCCCTTGGACCTGCTGAACGCAATCGTGGTCTTGGCCAATTTTGTCATCGTGCCCGCCACCGCCTATGGCGCGCAACTGGCGCTCGGCGCGTTGGGCGTGACGCTGATCTACGGCATCCTGCGCTTTTCAAACTTCGCCCATGGCGACACCATGGCCTTTGGCGCGATGGTGACGATCCTGGCCACCTGGGGGCTGCAAGGCCTCGGCATCACGCTGGGGCCCCTGCCCACAGCGCTGCTGGCGCTGCCGGTTGGGATAGCGGTCACCGCGCTGTTGCTGATCGGGACCGACCGGGTGGTGTACCGGTTCTACCGGCAGCAAAAGGCGAAACCGGTGATCTATGTGATCGCCTCGCTCGGGGTGATGTTCATCATGAACGGGCTGGTGCGCTTTATCATCGGGGTGGATGACCAGCGCTTTGCCGATGGCGAACGCTTCATCATCTCGGCGCGCAATTTTCGCGCCCTGACGGGGCTGGAGGAAGGTCTGGCCATCCGCACCAGCCAGGGCATCACCGTGGTCACCGCCATCATCGTGGTTGTGGCCCTGTTCTGGTTTCTGGGCCGCACGCGGACAGGCAAATCCATGCGCGCCTTTTCCGATAACGAGGATCTGGCGCTCTTGTCGGGCATCAACCCCGAACGCGTGGTGTTGATCACCTGGATCATCGTGGCGGCATTGGCAACCACGGCAGGCGTGCTCTACGGGCTGGATAAGAGCTTCAAGCCCTTCACCTATTTCCAGCTCTTGCTGCCGATCTTTGCCTCGGCCATCGTCGGGGGCCTGGGCAATCCGATCGGGGCGATTGCAGGCGGGTTCCTGATCGCGTTTTCCGAGATCTCGGTCACCTATGCCTTTCGCCGCGTCGCAGGCCATCTGTTGCCGGAAAGCTGGCAGCCCGAGGGGCTGATGCAGCTGCTATCCACCGATTATAAATTCGCCGTCAGCTTTGGGATCCTGCTGATCGTGCTGCTGTTCAAGCCAACGGGATTGTTCAAGGGGAAATCAGTATGAGCCGGATCGAACCGAGAAATATCCTTCTCTTTGGATTTGTCGCCCTTTTGTTCATCGGCACCGGGTTCTTCCAGTCCTGGAACACGGCGCTGGCGATTTTCAACATGGGGCTGGTCTCTGCGATCATGGCCCTGGGTGTGAATATGCAATGGGGCTATGCCGGGCTCTTTAATGTCGGCATCGTCGGCTTCACCGCCGTGGGCGGGCTGGCGGTGGTGCTGGTCTCGATGCCGCCGGTGCCCGATGCCTGGAACGCAGGCGGCCCGCGCATGGTGCTGGCGATGCTGGCGGGGGCCGCGACCATCGCGGCGGCCATCCTGGTCTGGACGCGCCTGCCGCGTGGCCTGATCCGCACCGTGGCGCTGCTTGGCGTTCTGATTGCGGGCTATATGATTTATCGGGCCCTGTTCGACCCCGCCCGCGACGCCATCGAAAGCATCAACCCGGCGCTGACAGGCTATCTGGGCGGTCTGGGCCTGCCGGTGGTTCTGGCCTGGCCGGTGGGCGGGCTTTTTGCCGCCGGTGCCGCCTGGCTGGTGGGCAAGACGGCGCTTGGCCTGCGCTCGGATTATCTGGCCATCGCCACGCTTGGCATCGCCGAGATCCTGATTGCGATCATGAAAAACGAGGATTGGCTGGGGCGCGGCGTCAAGAACGTGACCGGCCTGCCGCGCCCGGTGCCCTATGAGATCGACCTGCAGAACAGCAGCTGGTTCAACAACCTGGCCGACAGTCTCGGGGCCAATGTGGTGACCTTTTCCTCGATCTTCGTGAAGCTGAGCTATGCGGCGCTGTTCATTGCCGTCCTGTTGGGGCTGATCTGGCTGAGCCAGAAGGCGCTGCATTCACCCTGGGGCCGGATGATGCGCGCCATTCGCGACAACGAGGTCTCCTCGGCGGCGATGGGCAAGAACATCACCGCGCGCCATTTGCAGATCTTTGTTCTGGGATCGGCCGTGGTCGGACTGGCTGGTGCCATGATGACGACGCTGGACGGGCAGCTGGTGCCCTCAAGCTATACCCCGTTGCGCTATACCTTTCTGATCTGGGTGATGGTGATCGTGGGCGGGTCGGGCAACAATTGGGGCGCGGTTCTGGGCGGGTTTCTGATCTGGTGGCTCTGGATCCAGGTCGAACCGATCGGGTTGAGCCTGCTGCAATTTCTGACCGCCGGAATGGATCCCGACAGCCCGCTGCGCGAGCGGTTGATCGATTCCGCGGCGCATATGCGGCTGTTGACGATGGGGATCTTTCTGCTTCTGATGCTGCGGTTCAGCCCGCGCGGCCTGATCCCCGAGAAATGATCAGGCCAGCGCCAGCCAATCGGAGATATCGGTCAGTTCGGGCCGGAAATAGACGATGACGCGGCCCGCCCGTGGCGCGATTGCGCCCTCGGCCCATGGGGCCACGCCATGCAGCGTCAGCCGGTGCAGCAGATGCGCCTGCCCCGGCCGCCCCTCTAGCACGACCCGCTTGCAGGAGGCAAAGACCTCGCGGCGCGCCGCATGATAGGGCTCGGTCAGGTCGATATCGGGCCAGTTATGCGGCGCGTGGCCGGCCAGCGCCCGGCGAAAGGCCTGCGCCATGATCTTATGACTGCCCTGCCACACCACCAGCGGTGCCGCCCCGCCACGGCACTCGGTCACCGGCAGCCCCAGAATCCAGCCATGCGGCTCTCGCATGTGGCGACGGCGGTCCGGGCCAATCGGCAGGAGCCCGTCGATATGGGCCGCGTCGCGGTCGCGGCGAAAGGCGAAACTGGCCGCGCTGTCCCCTGCACCCGAGCGCGGATAGCCGGGATAGGTGACCGAGATCTGGCCCCGATCGAGCGGCAGCGCCCCTGTCACCGCGTCAGCCGCGCGGCGGGCCGCACAGTTCAGGGGGCCTGAGCCCGCCACCCGTCCCTGCGCGTCATTGTCCAAAAGGTTCACGCCGGCAAACCAGGTGCCGCCACAGCGCAGCCACCGGGCGATATTGGCGGGGTTCCCGGCGGCGGCCAGCGCGGTTGGGCGGATCTCTGCAATCCAATCCAGAAGATCCGGATCGGTGTCGAAGCTCTGCCAACCGGTGTCCAGCCAGCTCACCAGCCAAGCGCCTTTCGCAGCATGTTCAGCGCCATCACCATGATAAAGACCGCAAAAATCCGTCTGAGGGGTTTGGGATCCATCGCATGGGCCAGACGCACCCCCCAGGGGGCCGTGATCATCGTCATGGCCACGATAATGACAAAGGCGACCAGATTGACCTGGCCCAGGGTATAGGGCGGCCGGCCGGGCCCGTCGCCTCCGACGAATAGAAAGCCCAGAACCGAGGGCACCGCGATGACGACGCCAAAGCCCGCGGCGGTGGCGACCGCGGTGTGGATGGGGCGGCCATAAAGGCTCATCAGGGGCACGCCAAAACTGCCGCCGCCGATCCCCATCAGAACCGACAGAAAGCCCAAGATGGGCGAGACGACAGCCCGCGCGGGGCCGGATGGCATGGCGTCGCCCAAGCGCCATTCGGCACGGCCAAAGCCGAAATAGAGGCCGATACAGACGCCCAGCACGCCGAAGATACCCATCAGGATCTCTGAGCGCAGGCCGCTGGCGGCAACCACACCCAAAGCAGCGCCGATCGCGATGCCGGGGGCCCAGGATCGCAGGATACCCCAGTCCACCGCGCCCTTCCGGTGATGCGCCAGAACCGAGCGCAGCGAGGTCACGATGATCGTCGCAAGCGAGGTCGCAAGCGAGATCTGGATCAGCTCGGGCGTGTCATAGCCAAGCGATGCAAAAGCAAAATAGAAGGCCGGGACCAGGATGATGCCGCCGCCCACGCCCAACAGCCCCGCCACCAGCCCGGCAAAGGCCCCGATCGCCAGAACGAGCAGCAAGAGCGGCAAAAACGCAGAGAGATCGGGCATGTGAGGCGGCTTTCGGGCGGGTGAGAATGGGGGCAGATAAGCAGAGGCCGGCGGCAATGGAAAGCCGGCTTAGGCGGCGAATTGGCGGATCGCGGCAAGCCCTGCCTCGATCACCTCTGGGCCCGCGCCGGGCCGGTGGGCGCGTTCGGACAGGCATCGTTTCCAGTGCCGCGCGCCGGGGCGGCCTGCAAAGAGGCCCAACATATGGCGGGTGATCTGATTGAGCCGCCCGCCCTTGGCCAGATGCGCCTCGATATAGGGGATCATCGCGAGGGCGACCTCCTCGGCGCTGCGCGCCTCCTCGGCCCGGCCAAAGATCCGTGCGTCGGCATCGAGCAGCAGGTTTGCGGGCGTGTGATAGGCCGCGCGCCCGATCATCACGCCATCCATGCCGGCATCGAGATGCGCGCCCGCCTCGTCGAGCGTCGTAACACCGCCATTGATCGACAGGTGCAGATGCGCGAACGCGGCCTTCATGTCGTGAACCAGCGCGTAATCGAGCGGCGGCACATCGCGGTTTTCCCTGGGGCTGAGCCCCTGCAACCAGGCCTTGCGGGCGTGAATCGCAAAGCGGGTGACGCCCGCTGCGCTGACCGTCTCAAGGAAGGCGGGCAACACCCGGCCCGGGTCCTGATCGTCGACCCCGATGCGGCATTTCACCGTGACCTCGACCGGGCTGGCGGCGGCCATCGCGGCGACGCAATCGGCGACCAGGTCCGGACGCTCCATCAGCACCGCGCCAAAGGCCCCGGATTGCACCCGGTCCGAGGGGCAGCCTACGTTGAGATTGATCTCATCATATCCGAAATCTGCCCCGATCCTCGCCGCCTGGGCCAGTTGGGCAGGATCCGAGCCGCCCAGCTGCAGCGCCACCGGATGCTCGCAGCGATCAAATCCCACCAACCGATCACGGTCACCAAAGATAAGCGCCGGGGCCGTCACCATCTCGGTATAGAGCAGCGTATGGCGGGTCATCAGGCGGTGGAAATACCGGCAATGCCGGTCCGTCCAATCCATCATAGGAGCTATAGATAGGCGTGCAGCGCGTCGAACATCTGTTTTTATTGAGTTTTTGCTCAGTTCTGGCATCTTCTTACTTCGCACCATTCTGTATGATTTTGCCCTATTTCAGCCTGTTTCAACATTTAGTATGACGCTAAGTCATACAAGTTTGTTAGGAGTCATACCGATGGCCACGTTTCCTGAAGTCACCCGCAAGGACGGAACAACCGCTTACAAACCGCAAATCACAAGGACGCTTCCTAGCGGCAAGAGATACACCGAAAGCCGCACCTTTGACAAACTCAAGGCCGCAAAAGTGTGGGCGAAGAAACGTGAAGACGAGATTGACGCGGAAATTGAAGCCGGACGCATACCCAAAAAGCGGAGTGAAATGCGCGTGACCCTTGGTGACGCAATCGACAAATACGTTGCTGAGTCCATGCGCGAGATCGGAGGGACCAAAGCTCAAGTCCTACGAACTATTCGGAATGAGTACCCCATCGCCGAAATGCGGTGCGATCAGATCACGCCACCGGACGTGGTGGCATTCATCCAATCACTTTATGATCGGGAGGGCTTCAACAGCCCTTCCACAGCCGGGAACTACTTCTCACACCTTTCCGCTGTGTTCTCAGACGCCCGCCCGTTGTGGGGCTTTCCTCTGGATGAACAAGTTATGAAAGACGCACGGCGAGTGTGCCTACGGCTCGGATACATTGCGAGTTCCGAAGAGCGAGAACGCCGCCCCACCTTGGAGGAACTGGACAAGATCATGGCGCACTTCATTCGCGCCCATGAACATGATCCGCGAACCGTTCCAATGCACAGAGTCTTGGCGTTCGCCATATTCAGTACACGACGCCAAGCCGAAATCTGCCGGATCACTTGGGAAGAATATGACCCGGACGGAAAGAAGGTCATGGTGCGCAACATGAAGAATCCCGGCGACAAGGGCGGCAGGGATACCGTTGTGGAGCTTCCCGACCCGTGCGCCGCGATCATCGCGGCTATGCCACGCAAGAAAGACCGCATCTTCCCATACCACAGTGACACGCTTAGCAGCCGTTTCACACGCGCATGTCAGGTTCTTGGAATCGAGGATTTGCACTTCCACGACATGCGTCACGAGGGCACGTCTCGGCTGGCGGAAATGGGAAAGACGGTACCTCAGTTGGCAGCGGTCACCGGGCACAGAAGTTGGAAGAGCTTGGAGAGATACACGCACGTGCGGCAGGTCGGCGACAAATACGAAGGGTGGAAATGGCTGGACTCGGTTACCTAATGGTGTAGCCGCTCGAACTCCCGGCGGGCGTCAGCCCGCCTTTGGTCGATGTATTCGGCAAGGTCATGCACATGCACGCCCTTAGCGCTCTTTTGGCTCTCTTCCATTCGCATAACTGGCAGGGCAATGCTCCCGTCGTCCACCTTGCGAAGGAACACCCGCCGATCCAATCCGAAATGATCACGAGCGACCACATCAACGGGAATTACCGGCTGGCCCTCATACTGGCCCATCAACATCCAAAGCGTATTCAACTGCTACATTCCCAAACCTACAGTCCCTCCTTCAAGCGTTACGTTTCGGTGAGGTAGTTATAGAACGCCTCTGAACAAAATAGCAAGAAGAATATTTTTCAACACCCTGATTACATTCGATAATTTCGCATTGCTAAACATTATGTCAATAGTGCTGACCTTGACCCGTTTAGGGCAGTAATCTTGACTTTTTCGGGTTGAGCGTGTACGGTTTCAGACATGACAGGGCCATCGGTGATGGTTACGTCTGACGCCGGGGGCGTCCAGAAAATCCACCAAATCTCTGGAAATACGCATGACAGATTTCACCCTGTCGCGTGCGATGATCCGTAACGTCACAGACTGGCGCTATCACCGCATTCGCACGCTGATTGAACACCCCTACCGGCTTGAATGCCACCACGACCCCGCTGGACCCAAAGGCGGCGGACGCACCGAGCGGTTTCGGTTGGGCGACGTCTTGGCCCGTTGCCGTGCCCAGCGAAACTACGATGAAGACATCATGACCGCAAAACTGATCGCGGCTGACGCCGCCTACCGCAAGGAATACACCTAATGACACAGCAATCTATCCAACGCGAAATCGATGCCGAGAAAGCACGTCAGTCGCGTATCGATGCCCAGCGGGCTGTGTGCCCTCCCCATCAAATGAAGCGCCTCGAAGTCGCCCAGCGGGAAGCGGAACTTGCGCTGGCCCGTGTCTACGGTCACCGGCTGGATGCTCGCGTCAGCAAGCGCATTATTGAAGGCATGATCCTCGCCCCCGAGGTTCTTTGCTCTATCGGCGGCGGTGTGAACGAACTTCCGACTGACGCCAAGGGCTGGGATGTATGGGCGCGTGACACCGCCAACAAGGAACCACTGGCAAAACTTTCTATCGATGCTTCGGACGCGGCCCTGAAAGAAGAAATCCGTCAACAGGCGATGGGTTCGATGCGGCCAGAACAACGCCTGCAAATGGCCCGCGCTGGCACGCTGGACGATCATATCGAAGGCATCGTTCGCGAAAATATTGAGACCCGCGCCGGTGTCTAACGGCTCTGAACCTTTGGCCAATACTCGTCACGAGATTTACGCCGTCGCTCGCGCCAAGGGCGCAACTCAGGCTGATGCATGGAAGGCCGCTATCCCCTTCGGTCAGGAATACAAAGGAGGCAATTCCTCCCTCCGCGTCAGCGGTCACCGCACAGAACAACGCCCCGAGGTTCAGGCTCGGATTGACTGGTTGCGCCAGCAATCGGGAAAGCGTGCCCATGTCGAGTCCGGACCGCTCACGCGGTCAGAGATTGTCTCTGTCAGCCTTGAGGTCGCTGAGGTGCTAGAAACCGCATATCGGGCTTCATTGGGCTTCGCTGTGAGCCCGCAAGCAATCGAACGGCTTAAATCATGTCTCGGCTCGCATCTTTCACGGCAAGGGAAAATGGAGGATGCCAATGACGTGGTGGCAGATTCCGACGAAACCGTTGTCGAGATCATCATGGCCAGCATCAGCAATCTGAAGGTTTGTGAACCGCCCCGGTTTTCCCGGAGGCTGATTACTCCGTTTCAGGCGACTTTATCGAACTCGTTGTGGTGTTGATAGAACTTCTCCTCGGCTTCAGCTGGCGGGATGTTTCCGATGGGTTGCAGAAGG
>Ga0316209_1001078_pt1 | contig 32881 bp, 35 predicted proteins | sample 6monopyrite_MG_FD_204945 | JGI IMG/M metagenome (GOLD analysis project Ga0316209, IMG submission 204945) | Microbial mat bacterial communities from mineral coupon in-situ incubated in ocean water Damariscotta River, Maine, United States -... | ecosystem: Environmental > Aquatic > Marine >...
ATGGTACCGTCGCCGGAACTCAGTCATCGATTGATAACCTTCTTGATTGGTTAAAATCGGATTCGCGCCTAGTCGATACGCGTTATAAAGTTTCTTACGATAATGAAATGCCATTTTATCGTACGCGTGTAAAACTCAAAAAAGAAATTGTTACCATGGGGGTGCAGGGTATAAACCCCAATCACGTGGTGGGTACTTATGTTAAAGCACAAGACTGGAATGCTTTGATATCTGATCCAGATGTTACCTTGATTGATACGCGTAACGGCTATGAAGCGGCTATTGGCACATTTAAAAATGCGATTGATCCTGATACGCAAACCTTTCGTGAGTTTCCAGCGTACGTAAAACAAAACCTTGATCCGGCAAAGCACAAAAAAGTAGCGATGTTTTGCACCGGCGGTATTCGTTGTGAAAAATCGACCGCGTATTTGAAAGAGCAGGGCTTTGATGAGGTCTATCACCTACAGGGTGGCATTCTTAAATACCTGGAAGACGTACCCAAAGAAGAATCACTGTGGGAGGGTGAGTGCTTTGTTTTTGATAATCGCGTCAGTGTTAATCATGCACTAGAGAAAGGCAGTTATGACCAGTGCCATGCCTGTCGCTTACCGATTACGGATGAAGAGAAACAAAGTGAAAAATATAGTCAGGGTGTCAGTTGTCCGCATTGTTTTGATAGTAAAACAGATGAACAGCGCGAGCGCTTTATGGAGCGTGAAAAACAAATGCAGTTAGCCAAAGCTCGAGGCGAGGAGCATATTGGTTCGGCGGTAGTCGATTTGAATAAACAACGTAAGCAACTGAAGTTAAATAAACGTCAGGCCGATCAGGAAAAAAATCGTCAGCCAAAACGCGTTCATCGTTAACAGCGAGTTATTTTTTATTAGTACAGGCCTTAAAAATAGTTATTAAGGCTGCCACTAGAATAGTTAAATTTAGAGTAGGAAAAAACATTGATATCAACTGCAAACATCACCATACAGTTTGGTGAAAAACCACTTTTCGAAGATATTTCAGTCAAGTTTTCAGAAGGCAAGCGCTACGGTTTAATTGGCGCAAACGGCTGCGGAAAATCAACCTTTATGAAAATACTCGGTGGTGATTTAGATCCTACTGCGGGCACAGTATCCATTGATGTAAATGATCGCGTAGGTAAATTGAAGCAGGACCAATTCGCCTATGAAGAATTTAGCGTGGTTGATACTGTCATTATGGGTCAGCCAGAGTTATGGAAAATTAAACAGGAACGTGATCGAATATATAGCTTGCCTGAAATGACTGAAGATGAAGGCATGTTAGTTGCCAATCTTGAAGTTCAGTTTGGTGAAATGGATGGTTATACTGCAGAGTCACGCGCTGGTGAATTATTACTGGGTTTAGAAATTCCAGTTGAGCAGCATTTTGGACTGATGAGTGAGGTGGCTCCAGGTTGGAAATTACGTGTGCTACTTGCTCAGGCTCTGTTCTCTAATCCAGATATTTTATTACTCGATGAGCCTACCAATAACCTGGATATTAATACTATTCGTTGGTTAGAAGATGTATTGAATGAACGTAAGAGCACGATGATTATTATTTCGCACGATCGTCACTTCTTAAATTCTGTTTGCACGCATATGGCCGATTTAGATTTTGGTGAACTGCGTATCTATCCAGGTAACTACGATGAATACATGACGGCAGCGACCATGGTGCGTGATCGTATGTTGACGGGTAATGCTAAAAAACAGGTTCAAATTAATGAATTAAAATCATTCGTTAGCCGTTTTTCTGCGAATGCATCAAAGGCTAAGCAGGCATCATCGCGAGCTAAGCTGTTAGATAAAATTGAATTAGATGAGATAAAGCCCTCTAGTCGTGTAAATCCATTTATACGTTTTGAGCAAAATAAAAAGTTATTCCGCCTGGCATTAGAAATAGAGGGTTTAAATAAGAGCTACGATGATAACGTTGTCATTAAAGATTTAGATCTTATGTTAGAAGTAGGCGAGCGTTTAGCGGTGATTGGTCCCAATGGTGCGGGTAAAACAACCTTCTTAAAAACATTGGTGGGCGACACAGAAATAAACAGTGGCATTGTAAAGTGGTCTGAAAATGTATCGGTTGGTTACTATGCACAGGATCATGCCTCTGACTTTGCAGAAGATATGACGCTGATTGACTGGATGAGTCAGTGGAAGGCAGAGAGCGATGATGAGCAGGCCGTGCGTGGTGTTCTGGGGCGTTTGCTATTTTCACAGAAGGATATAGATAAATCAGTAAAGGTTATATCCGGTGGTGAGCAGGGCCGCATGTTGTTTGGCAAGCTGATGTTAAGCAAACCCAATGTGCTAGTGATGGATGAGCCGACTAACCATCTGGATATGGAATCAATTGAGTCGCTTAATCAGGCACTGGAAGATTATCCAGGTACAGTTATTTTTGTATCGCATGATAGAGAGTTTGTATCCTCGCTTGCAACGCGTGTACTCTCTATGACTTCTAATGGCATAGAAGATTTCCGTGGTGGTTATGAGGCTTATTTAGAAAGCCAGGATAAATAATTACCAACGGTAATTATTGCTAGTATTAATATTGGTGATGCTATTAAGTGTCGCCAATATTAATGTATTAAGGGGATTGTTACGGTTATTAGTGAGTTGTTTTATTAAGCATTGTTTACTCTACCCTAAATATAATCGCGTAGGCCGGATCAAGCGAAGCGGATCCGGCTTTTTTGAATCGCACCGGTGGATCTGCCTTGCTTGATCCACCCTACTTAGAGCTATTGCAATTAAAAATCTTTAATCACGTCATTGAGCCGTGATTGTAAGATAGATATAAATTTAGGGTGTTCACTAATCAAAGGGCTAATGGTTATTTTTAGTTCAGGATACTCCTTCATTACTGAGCTACAAATGTCTACGATGTCGCCATCCTTTCCTGCATGACGCCCGGCTAGAAAAAATAATAAAATCACAACTGCACTGGTCTCACCTGACTGCGCTTTTTGCTTCAACCAGGTTTCTAATAAGTCACCATTAAAGTCATATTCTTTTCCTTCTCGCCGTTCCATTACCGCCTGTTCCAGTATGCAAGTGTCGGCTAATTTTGTCTGCACTGTTCTAGCCAGATGTTTTCTAACATCAGTCACCTGTGGGTTGGGTGAGCCATGGTCTACCAGCACAATATTTTCTTGTGATAATTGCGGGCTCTTAGTCGATTGTAAAATATGCTCGTAAATTATATCGCTTAACAGTGCTTCACCCTGTGGTAAGGGGTAAATAACATCTGCCATGGTAAAGGAGAATTCGCCGTGTTGTTGTTTTAAATGTTTAATTTCTTCCGGCACATAGGTAGTAATCGCTTTGCTGTTACCAAAAAGTAAAGGCAGCATAATAAATTCACGTTCACCGCGTGTTAGCTGCTCATGCATAAAATTTGTAAAGGTATGGGCGGCTGTGTTATTGAGCTTGGCGATAGGAATGCGATCTGCATGCTGTAATGATACAGGGTGCACAGGGTGCTTTGTTTTAGTACTCAGTGCCTGTGACAATGCACGCAGTTGTAGTGTAGCTTCAGCAATAGTTGAGCCATTGTCACATAGTAAGATGGTGGGCATAGAGGGCTGCTTCCATTTCAGTAAATGCTTTGCATTTTAAGCGAAAAGGTACTGTAGTGGTGATTTTTATTGTGAGATATCAGTTAATGCATTAGCCTTATATGTCTTTGTAACGAGCAAGGCATAGACAAAAAATATGCAATTAACACAACTGAATTAGAAAGTTTTTGTCATAACTTGCTCAAGTAATACGGGTATTTTACAAAAAACTCGCGATGCTCTGGCAAGGCCAGGGTCTTTGATATCTGCTTTTTCTTAATCCAGTTATGGCGTAGTCGCATCGGTTAATAGAATTCACTATAAATGCCATCACTAAATACCATCATTTAGTAAAGCCGAGTATTAGTGTTGCAGAGGTTTACCTAATAAGCCTTATCTACCGAGTGTTGAGTGCCTACGGGTCAATTTGTTCGGGTGTCCTCTAGGCCCGGCTGCTTGCATAACCCTACGCTTTATACAGTTGATATTTATAATTAACAGGCCTAAAGTAGATAATACCTTAGTATTTTGCTCAGGTATTATTCTTGAGGTTGTTGCCATGAGTTCAGCCCAGCAAGATGTACTTAAAACAGTACAAACAAATGATCAAAGCGCCATAGACGATCTTATTAAGACCAGTTATCAGCACGGCTTTGTCACTGATATTGAGTCAGATACATTCCCAGCAGGTTTGAATGAAGATGTCATTCGTAGAATTTCCAGCATAAAAATGAGCCAGACTGGGTACTAAACTGGCGCTTAAAAGCCTATCAGCGATGGTTAAGCCTGGAAGATCCTCAATGGGCGCATGTGGTTCATCCAGATATCGATTTTCAGGCTATCTCTTATTACTCCGCACCACAAAAAAATCCAGCCCTAAAAAGCCTCGATGAAGTCGATCCACAATTGCTCGAGGCATACAGTAAGCTGGGTATTCCGCTTGAAGAGCAAAAAGCTCTGTCAGGAGTAGCAGTGGATGCGGTATTCGACAGTGTGTCTGTGGCCACTACCTTTCGCAAGAACCTTGCAGATGCAGGGGTGATTTTCTGTTCTATATCGGAGGCAATTCAAAAATACCCAGAGCTGGTAAAAAAATACATGGGCTCGGTGGTGCCCTATTCCGATAATTTTTATGCCTGCCTAAATGCAGCGGTGTTTACTGATGGTACCTTCGTGTATATCCCTGAAGGGGTGCATTGCCCAATGGAGTTATCCACTTATTTTCGTATTAATGCAGCGAACACCGGGCAGTTTGAGCGCACGCTTATTATTGCCGAAGCAGGCAGTTATGTAAGTTATCTAGAAGGCTGTACCGCACCAATGCGGGATGAAAATCAATTGCATGCGGCGGTGGTTGAGCTAATGGCAATGGATGATGCGTTTATTAAGTATTCGACGGTACAAAACTGGTATCCCGGTGATGATCAGGGTAAAGGCGGTATTTATAATTTCGTTACTAAGCGCGGTGCATGCCGCGGCAAACGTTCACATATTTCATGGACTCAGGTGGAAACAGGTTCGGCAATTACCTGGAAATATCCAAGCTGTATTCTAATAGGCGATGATTCGGTCGGAGAGTTTTATTCAGTGGCGGTGACTCGCGGTTATCAGCAGGCGGATACCGGCACCAAGATGCTGCATATCGGTCGTAATACTAGCAGTACCATTGTCTCCAAAGGGATTGCAGCAGGCCATGGACAAAACACCTATCGCGGTCAGGTGCGCATGATGAAACATGCCAGCAACGCACGCAATCATACGCAGTGCGATTCTCTTTTACTTGGTGACCAATGTGCGGCACATACATTTCCATACATCGAAGTCATGAACCCAGATGCAGAAGTAGAGCATGAAGCCACAACATCCAAAATTTCCGAGGACCAGTTATTTTATTGCCGCCAACGTGGGCTGTCTGAAGAAGACGCGGTGTCGATGATCGTGAATGGTTTTTGTAAAGAAGTATTTAAAGAATTGCCAATGGAATTTGCGGTAGAGGCGCAAAAACTATTAAGCCTGACGCTGGAAGATGCAGTAGGTTAAAGAGCTTGGTCATTAAATGAATATTGATTGCGAGGAAGTAATCATGCTTAGCGTAAAAAATTTGCAGGTAAAGGTAGACGATAAACAAATATTGAATGGTCTTAATCTAAGCGTAAATGCAGGTGAGGTTCACGCTATTATGGGGCCTAATGGCTCTGGAAAAAGCACTCTGTCGCATGTACTGGCAGGACGAGATGGCTATGAAGTGGTTGGTGGTCAGGTGTTATTGAATAATGAAAATTTACTTGAGTTATCGCCAGAGCAGCGCGCACATAAAGGTGTGTTCCTGGCGATGCAATATCCGGTGGAATTACCCGGTGTGAATAATATGTCATTTATTCGAGAAGCCATTAATTCAATTCACCGTGCGCGAAATGAAGAAGAGCTGGGCGCCATAGAGTTTCTACAGCGTATTCGTAAAACAGCAGCACTATTGCAACTAGATGAAAAATTATTAAAAAGAAATGTAAATGCTGGCTTTTCTGGAGGTGAGAAAAAACGTAATGAGATACTACAGCTAGCGATGCTACAACCACAATTGGCGATACTGGACGAAACTGATTCGGGCCTGGATATTGATGCCTTACGGGTTATTGCCGAGGGCGTTAATACATTACGCAGCCCACAACGTGCAATTATTTTAGTTACACATTATCAACGTTTGCTCGAATACATACAGCCAGATTTCGTGCATGTACTGTTAAATGGCCGCATTGTACGCACAGGTGATAAACAACTGGCGCTTGAATTAGAACAAAAAGGTTACAACTGGATTATTGAGGAAGATGCCGCATGACTGTACCAGCGCAAAATCCACAGACTGTAAAGCAACCGCAAATGCAACAACAAGAATGGTTTCAGCACTTGTTAGAAGATAGTACGCTTGCCGATAATGAAAATCTAGTTAGCTTAAATAAATTTAGGCTGAGCGCTCGACAGTCGATGAAAACAGCACCTGTGCTAAATAGAAAGCAGGAAGCCTGGCGTTACAATCGTGTGGATGAAATTTTTAAAAATAATTTTGATCTTAAGCTGGACGCAGAGCTAAAAGATTTTAGCAATATAAATGAAGCAATAATTGAAAACCATCAATTGCCACAGCTAAACAGTTTAAAGCTGGTTTTTGTTAATGGTTGTTTTGATAAAGCCATGTCAAATATCAATCATCTGCCTGATGGTGTCATACTATCGAGTATTGCGGCTACCTTACGTGAAAATCCTGAATTGTTGAATGGTTGGTTTAAGGCTAATGATAAATATGCTGAGCAACCATTTAATGCCTTAAACAATGCACTGTTTAAGGATGGTATGTATCTTCATATCGGCAAACGGGTAAAGCTAGATAGGCCGATCGAAATTATTTATTTAAATAGCAAGAAAACTCGTTCATTACAACATGATGGCAGTATGCTGCTAACGCGAAATATTATTCATCTACAGGCCGGTGCCAGTGCGCAACTGGTAGAATATTTTATTAGTAAGCAGAACAATAAGTATTTTTATAATAATGTCACAGAAATTTTACTTGCTGAGAAAGCACAATTAAAACATACACGAATACAGGATGAAAGCCGTATGGCGTATCACCTGAGTAGCCTGTATGTCTCACAGAAAAAGCACAGTAAATATCATAGTAGTAGTTTTGCATTTGGTGGTTGTTGGGCAAAAACAGATTATAAAGTTGAATTTGAAGCGCAACAATCTGAGTGTGATCTGTACGGCTTATACACTGTGGGTAATCAGCAGCTTATTGATTTTCATCTTGATGTACAACACAGCGTTCCATCCTGTTGTAGTCGTGAAAAATTTAAAGGACTTATATACGGCAAGGGGAGAGCAGTATTTGATGGGCGCATTCTAGTCGCCAAACAGGCGCAGCATAGTGATGCTGCACTTACGAATGATAACCTTCTATTGGTTAAAGATGCCGAAGTCTATACAAAGCCGCAATTGGAAATATATGCCGATGATGTGAAATGTAGCCATGGAACAACAGTTGGTCGACTAGATCCACAACAGGTTTTTTATTTGCGTTCACGTGGCATAGATGAAGCGCATGCGCGAAGAATGTTATGTCAGGGATTTTCGGAAGACGTTGTGGAGAGCGTTGAACTTGAGGAAGTGCGTATCTATTTGGCAAAAAAAATAGCCAGTACTCTAAATGAAACCGACCAACAAACAGTGTAAGTGAAGAAACCAGTGGATATTAAACGAGTAATCTTTAGAAATAAAAATCAGCTTGATGCTCCTTCACAAGTTGATCTTTCAAATGAATTATCGGCAGATGCAACATTGGAGCAAAAGGTAATTGCGGCTATACGTACGGTTTACGATCCGGAAATTCATGTAAACGTTTATGATCTTGGTCTTATTTATAATATAAATATTAATGATAATGCCGTGGTAAGCATTGATATGACTCTGACGGCTCCTGCCTGCCCGGTAGCTGAAATTTTACCGGGTCAGGTGGCGGCAGCAGCAAAAATGGTAGAAGGCGTTAAAGATGCAAAAGTAAGCCTGGTCTGGCAGCCGCCCTGGAGCCAGGCCTGTATTAGCGAAGCGGCCAGGCTTGAACTGGGATTACTTTAAATCGGCGTTTAGGAGGGTATGAAAATGATTCAGTTAACGCAACGCGCTGCCACACATGTTCAACAGATGTTGAATAAGCGGGGCCATGGTATGGGCTTGCGTCTGGCAACACAAAAGTCGGGGTGCAGTGGCTTTGCCTATGTTGTTGATTACGCCGATCAGATTAATAGCGATGATGTTATATTTGAGAGTTTGGATATAAAAATTGTGATTGATGAAATGAGTCTATTAAACCTTAACGGCAGTGAAATTGATTACTTGCAAACCAGTGCGGTAAATCAGGGGTTTGAGTTTCATAACCCAAATGTGCAGGATGTTTGCGGTTGTGGTGAATCGTTTAATGTATAGCAGCGAATTCTTTTATGAAGACGTAGATAAAAATTTACAGGATAGATACATGAGCCGTTTAGATGATCTGGTTAATACCTTCGAATTACTTGGCGACTGGGATCAGAAATATCACTACATTATGGAACTAGGTGATAAGTTACCGCCAATGCCTGCCGAGTTAAAGGTAGATGAAAATAATGTACGTGGTTGTATGAGCATGGTTTATGTTAGCGCATACCCTGATCCTGAAGATTCGAAATTGATTCGATTTCATGGCTTTTGTGACACCAGTATTATCCGTGGTGTATTGGCTATATTAATTCAATTAGCTGAGGGTAAATCGGCTATTCAGGTTGCGGAACTAAATGTCGATGAGTTGTTTGATCGCTTAAATTTAGATGAACATCTATCACCAAATCGCCATGTAGGTATTTATGCCATTGTCGCATTAATGAAAAAGCAGGCATACAAACTCGCTAGCCTATCTCGTGATGTAGCCTGATGTTGTTTAACTATTTTTAGTGATGTGAGGAGAAGTGTCATGTTATTAAAACAAGTGTCTAGTGGACATATGGTTGAAGTTGTAAATTATATGGATTTAATCGATTTGAATCATGACGAAGTCGTCGGTAGATATCAGGAAGGTGAAGAAGTTCAAGATCCCAATAGCTTTAAGAAACACGACCTGGTTTTTTTATCCGGTGAAAAATTACCTAAATGCTGGACGGATCCACATTATCGTGATGCAGAAATATCGAGATAATTAATCTTTTATATTGTGAGTTGCAAGTTGTAGCCAATCTTAAAGATTAAGCATAGCTAGGGCAAACCTGTAAGCCAGAAATATCATAGACTTGATCAGAGGTGCCCCGAATACCTTTGATGCTTGGTGTCTAATGGCTATGGCGTATTTTAGCGAATTTCATTTATGCTCTGAGTCCGCAAATAAACCTTGGGTGTAATTAAAGCAAATCCTTGTTGTTGCCAGTGAACCAGTTCAGTAAAAGCAGACGGTACTACATCAATAAATTCGTAAAAGTCTTTGACCTGATATGCGTAATCTGTTGCGGCTAAATTACAAACCTTAAACTCTACACCCAGTGATGCGTAATAACGCATACGCTCTACAACTTCACGATATTTCGTATAGTTCTTTTTTGCAACGGTAACAATTTCAGTGCCATGAATAACCACTTTAATTTGCATCAATTCCGGTGCGTAGTCATAGGGCGATTCAGTTAGCGGATTAATGAGTGAGCGCAGCCAATAAAGTGCTGTGCCCATTTTGGCAGGGTCATCAAGATAAAAATCGTAGACTACCTTAGGTTCATTATAAGCTGGTTCAATATAGCGAGCTGAATCTTCCGCTATTAACAGGCCGGGGAAAAAAGTAAAAAGGAGAAATATAATCGTTTTCATAGCGTGCACCTTGTACTTAGCAGCAACCTGTCTTCTAGTATAGGCTGGCTGGGCGCAGCCTATTGCCTATACTGCCTCACGTGAGCCAGGTCGCTATAGTGGCTATTTATCTATCTATCTCATCTTAATGATTATCGGCTTAAGTTGTCCAATGATTTTTATTTAGCGGCATGCATTAGGAATGTTTATCAGGCATATAAAGAGCCGTGCGGTGCCTCGTTTAGCGTGTTTGTTGGCAGATAAAACTTTAATTACACGTTTCAGCTCTGATTCGTTTAAAACTTTGGCTTTTCCTTCTTTGGACATGCATCTACCTCAATAATGTTTAAAAATTGCTGTATTTAACCAGTTTAAACAGATTTAATATGGGTAGCGAGGAAAGGTTTGTCGTAAATTATTGAAATATAACGTAATGTTTAGAGATTATGATTTGTAAACATTATCGTAATTGGTGTCAAATGGAAGGTATAGCTAAAGCACTGGATAAAGGTGTGAAGTTTGGCCGTAAAGCTAAGTGAAAATCAGATAAGTGCTATGAGGGTAGAGCGTGAATCTGGCTTAAAAATATCAGAGCTGATGAATAAGTACTGTTTGAGTAAGGCTACTGTTTATAGATATTTGTAGAGCCTAAAAAACACTATTTTGAAGGGTGCTATGTTACTTGTATATTTTGTTGTATCCTGATTCCATCGCCTCTACAAAATCATCACAAACACTGTAAATACCTGCGATTAATTCTCCATTTTCACTTTCGGGAATATGGTTTTCGCCATTATCAAAATTTTTCATTGTAATAGCTCTGTTCAGATTTATATTTGAGCGATTTAATATATTGGTGTCTAGTAAGTTAAGTCTTATAGCGAATTTCCTGAGTGCACCAATGTTCCTTTTTATCGTTCTGGCAATCTCTTCATTATGATCTTGTTCTATGTGATATTTGACTGAGTTTTTTTCTATGTCTGATACTAGAGAGATGAAAGAGTCTAGCTGTGTTCGTACTTCTCGTCTTTTTTCTCTTTTATTATTGTGTCTATTAATGACATACCAGCCAATAATAACAACAATTAATGTTGTTATTTGTATAAGAACTGAGCCAGCAGAGCTGCAATCACATATTAGAGTCTGAGCCATGCTCAATATAGTCTTTTATTTCTAAAGTTAGGCTACTGTCTGAAGAGTTCAGTGTGAATGTATTAAGAATTAAATTTACAGTATGGCCTTCTCTAACTAAGCCACCAAATGCTTCTTCAAGAAATGATGAGCCATAGCCTCGAACACCGTCCAAATTTATGATGGCCTTTTCATTATTTGTTATAACGGGCACTAGATATTCTTCACGAAATTTTTGGCCACTATAAGGGCCATCATCATAATATCTTCCTGCTGGATAACGTGAGAAATCTTCTGCAACGTTAATTGTTTTGTTAGACATTAGTTAATCTCTTCTTGTTCAACAGGGACAGACCAATATACTACGGTTCCATAAATAGAATCACGAAAATTAAAAGTTGCTGGGTGGCCTTTCATATATGTGTATACCCCTTTATTGCTGTATATAACTAAACGAGCATTATCTATGCTTTCAATGGCTTCAACTAATTGTTTAAGGCCTTTACCTCTATAGCTTTTACCTGTACGACTCCTGCTTTGAGCGATGGCTTCAGCTATAACTGTTCCGTCAGATGGTGTCATTCCAAAGTTTTTTTGTATAGAACCCCACCAGCCTGGTTTCTTGATGGGTAAGCTTACAGGTATTCCAATTCCTAAGTCACCAAATACCACGTGTAAAAAACCATCTTTTTCCTGTGAAAACATCCACCAATTTTTTTGTATATCATCCAGATTTAAGCCGTCATTACGCTTTTCAATATATGCGTGGTGATGACAGTTTGTCATTGCTTCTGTTATGCCTAAGTATAGTCCACTTGCCAATGTTTCTGGAATCACGCCATCATAATGGCCAAGAATCTCATTATATTTCTCACCAATAACTTCATCACCATTAGCATAGCGCCAGTTTACAACATCCGGGTGATTTGGTGTGACTTTAGAATTATAGCCAAGTAGTGAGTAGACACCAATTTGTTTTAATACTTGATCAATTTTGGTACTTTTAGGTGGTGTGATTTTAATATTTATTTTTTAGGGCGCTAGTTAAAACTATGCACTTTAGTGCAAGGCTTTAGCTGCTACACATGTGTTAATGAAGCTAGAACTATTTCAAGAAAAGTAGGGTGGATCAAGCGAAGCGGATCCACCAGAATTAAAAGGTGAAATGGGTGGATCCACTTCGCTTGATCCACCCTACAGATTGATTGTATTTGTATGTGGTTATTAATGGGTAGTGAATTGCATAAGAGAGGACTTTTAGTCCTGAGTCGCCAACCTATGGACTTTCAGTCCATAGTCGTTGAGTGTACTAGTGCTTAATTTCATCGTGCGACAAAGTTCAGCTTTAAAGAGTAGTGTCGCATCACTCACCATATTCTCGGTGTTAGAGAAATTAAGTGAAATTGACTTTGTGGACTTAAGTATTCCATTTCTCATTTTTTTAAGAAATTTTAGAAGGTCTTTTCGTGAGTCTTTGTCTAAAAGCGAAAATGTTTTTGGGGCTCTTATATATACATATTCAGTTTTTTGACTGCTATTAGGGTGATTATTAAGGCGTTTTTTTCGTTTTTTATCTAGCTCTCGTTTTTTATTGGCTCTTTTATTTCTATACCTTTGTATACGGGTGAAATAATCAGATTTTTCTTTCCATATTTTTTTCATTTTGTGATTTGTGAGTAATATGAGTTAATAGTTACTCTCCATAGCCATTTTTTATTGTTATTTTGAATGATCATACAACCAATGATTCTATGCGTAAAATATATTGGCTATATATTTTGATTATTGTAACTATTTTCTTGTTGTTAGTTTATAGCGTGAGATTGGTGTAGGTTAACGTGCTGTTGAGATTTGACTTAAGTATGTAGGGGGAGGGGCAGAATATGGTGAATATGTCAGAGTTAAATTTTATACATAAAAAAACCAGCTAAAAAGCTGGTTCTTTTGAATTTTGGTACCAGTGGCCGGACTTGAACCGGCACTCCCGTGAAGGAACCGGATTTTGAATCCGGCGTGTCTACCAATTCCACCACACTGGCATGAGGTCAGTATACTGGAGTATACTTTGGTATTTGTCTTGCAATCTTGCCTAATAATGTCTTATTAAACAATACGTTATTCATAAAAAAACGGCTAAGGCCGTTTGTATTTTGAATCCGGCGTGTCTACCAATTCCACCACTCCGGCATTGATGTAAGCTGCGGCTATTCTAATGATTTTTGCTTATAGGGCAACTAGTTTTAGCCAGGCCTCGGCAATTAAAGCCGAAACTTGGACACCAGCTGTTGTAATTTGCTGGCCAGGTTTGCTAACACCTGGCTTTCCTGGTTAGTGCGTTCAGCGCCATCTTTACTTTCGCTGGCAATGGCGCTGATGGCCGACATATTTTGGTTTATTTCTACAGCGACACCTGATTGCGAGCCTGCCTGGTCGTTAATTAGCGTGTTCATTTCTGTTATTGACTGAACCGCCTGGGTGATTTGTTCCAGTGATTGGCCTGCTTCTTTGGCGTTGGCAACGCTGTCATTGGCTTGAGACTGGCCCTGTTCCATGGTGGCCACCGTTTCTCTGGATACGGATTGCAGGGTTTCAATCATGGCCTGAATCTCTTTTGTCGATTCTTGTGTGCGTTGTGCCAGTGTTCTTACTTCATCTGCTACCACGGCAAAGCCACGGCCCTGTTCACCTGCACGGGCGGCTTCTATAGCGGCGTTTAATGCGAGTAAGTTGGTTTGCTCGGAGATCCCCTGAATGACATCTAATACACCGCCGATATTGAGGCTTTCCTGTTCTACACGATTAATAGAGCTTGAGGCATTTTCCACGGCACTGGCCAGGGTTTGAATTGAACTTATGGTTTGTCCAACTACTTTTTTGCCTTTTTCTGATTCTTCCTTTGCAATGGCCGCGGCTTCGGCGGCCTGTGCGGCTTTACTGGAAACGTCTTGCGCTGTCTGTGTCATTCGCTGTATGGCCATCTCTACATTTTGAGTTTGTGTGTGCTGGTTTTGTACACCATTGCTGGTGGCATCGGCGACCACGCAAATGTGATTAATCCCGTTTAGCATTTGTTCACTGCTTTGTTTCAACTCGCTGACTACGTCACGCAGGGTGTCGCTCATCTTGTTAAAGCTGTTAACAATGTCACCTATAACGTCGTGGCTTTCTATTACACAACTGGCTGATAGGTCATGGTTACTGATGGCGGTAGACACTAAAGCAATGCGCTTGAGTTTAGAGATTAAAAGAAGGTTTAATAGGTAGTAATTAAAAAGGCCTATAACCGTACCGGCGACTAAACAACCTATTGCAAACCAGATATATAAACCTTCTTTGTATTCTACGAAGAAGCTGGCATAGAAAGGGAAGATGATTCCCATTGATATGCCAAAACCTAAAAATGCGAAAAGTATATTGCGTAGAATGCTGGGTTTCATTTAGTTGCCTGTATATTTTTTGTAATTTGTATCGCAAGTATATAGTTGCCAGATGGCTATCTGGCAAGCTTGCTTATACGGGTTACATATCGGTAGTAAGCGGAATTTTTACACTGAAATGAATGAATTAATTAGGAAAAACCTGCTTAAAGGGTTTTACAGTCACCTGCTGGTAAACACCGGCGGCTATATAGGGGTCTGCATCTGCCCAGCTTTGTGCGGCATCTAATGAGGCAAATTCAGCAACCACTAAGCTGCCTGTAAACCCCGCTTCGCCAGGGTCGTTGCTATCAATAGCGGGGTGTGGGCCGGCGAGTACCAGGCGGCCTTCGGTTTGTAATATTTCAAGCCTTGCCAGGTGATCGGGGCGGGCTTTAAGGCGAGCTTGCAGGCTGTTGTCTACGTCTTGTGAAATGATGGCGTAAAGCATGATTATTCATTACTACCGCTTGCGGGTTCTGTTATTTCGCTGGGTTCTTGCATATGGCGAGTTAAGTAAAACGCTTGTGCAACAACAAAAACCAATGTCATACCCATCAGGCCAAATAATTTAAAGTCTACCCAGAAATCCATGCGGGTTTTTTCATCAAGTTCAGTTGCATAGTAAAAAGCGACATATAAGTTAGCAAAGCCGCTGGCAATAAAAAACATGACCCATGACAGGTTAAGTCTCAACCAGATATTATCAGCCAGGCTAATTTGTGCGCCCATCATGCGCTGCACCATATTTTTTTCACCGACAAACTGGCTAGCTAAAAATGCCCCAGCAAATACCCAGTTCAGCACGGTGGGCTTCCATTGTATGAAAGCAGGGTCGCCAAATGCAATGGTAATACCGCCCAGGCCAGAAATTAAAACCAGGGAGAATATATGCATGCGCTCAAAACGTCTGTGTTTGAGCCAGAAGCCACCCACCTGAATAAAACTGGCGACTATGGCGATGCCGGTTGCAATGATAGTGGCGGCAATCACTTCAGGTTGGCTGGGGTCTATCCATGAGCCAACGGGGGTATTTTCGGCAATCGTGCTGGCGTTATGGTAGCCAACAAAAAATAAAATAACGGGGAGTAGGTCGTAAAATATCTTCATAGGGTTTGGTTATCAACAATGGTTTATAAGAAAGTATTTAGTAATAGCGCTACATTGAATTTTACATAAATGAAAATCAGCGATGAGGTTAGCATGAAACTCATGTTCTGAATATGACACTTTACTTCGTGTATTGTTCATTTTTTAACCAATTACTTAAAGTAAATCAAGGTTTTACTTTGCCTGGTCGGCACTTTACGTCAAAATAGCTCGGCTATGAGCCAGTTTTTCGAAATACACCCAGAAAACCCACAAAAGCGCCTTATCCATCAGGCGGTGGATATTATTCATAACGGCGGAGTCGTGGTTTATCCCACGGATTCCAGTTATGCGATAGGTTGCCACCTGGGCGATAAGTCTGCGATGGAGCGTATTCGTCGTATTCGCCAGGTGGATGATAAACATCACTTTACCCTGGTATGCAGTGATTTATCTGAAATAGCCACCTATGCCAGGGTGGATAATGGTGATTACAGAATGCTCAAATCACTAACACCCGGGCCGTATACCTTTTTGCTAAAAGCCACGCATGAGGTGCCGCGACGCTTGATGCACCCTAAACGGCGGATGATTGGCATTCGTGTGGTGGATGATCCCATTGTACAGGCCTTGTTAAGTGAGCTAGGGCAGCCCATTATGAGCTCTACCTTAATTATGCCCGGTAACGACATGCCGGAAACCGATGCAAATGAAATTCGTGATGCACTTGAACACGAGGTGGATTTAATCATTGATGGTGGCAATTGTGGCTATGAAGCGACTACCGTTATAAACATGGTGGACGGGCCTACCTTAGTGCGTCGAGGCAAGGGTACTGAGCACGGCCTGGATTAGGGCTATATAATATATGTCGCTTATTAACCAAATTATTCTCTATGCCATTCCTATTTTATTGGCGGTCAGTTTGCACGAGGCGGCCCACGGTTGGGTGGCTCACTTACTGGGCGACCCAACGGCTAAGCGATTAGGCCGATTAACCGCCAATCCATTAAAACATATTGACCCCATAGGCACAGTGGCGGTGCCTCTAATAATGATACTGGTCGTGGGTTTCCCTTTCGGCTGGGCCAAGCCAGTACCGGTTGATGTGAGAAATTTCCAGCACCCGCAAAAGGATATGGCGCTGGTTGCACTGGCAGGGCCGCTATCGAACTTTTTGATGGCGATTTTCTGGACTCTGGCTTTAGTGGTTGCGTTGAAGGGGTTCCCGCATGGCAGTTTCACCGTGCCGCTAAAAACCATGGCCGAGGTGGGCGTGGTGATTAATCTTGTACTCATGGTGCTTAACTTGTTGCCAGTGCCCCCCCTGGATGGTGGGCGCATTGTAACGGGGATTTTGCCCTTTAAAGCGGCTGTCCTGTTTGCGCGATTTGAAATGATTGGCATGTGGGTGGTTATTTTCCTGTTAGCCAGTGGATTTCTAGGTAAAATACTCATGCCCGCCGTTCAGGCGGTGCAGGCAAATTTATATGCATTTTTCGGGTTAGGCTAAGGAGTTATTTTGAGTTCTGTTCCAGCGCAACATCAGCGTGTTTTATCAGGTATGCGACCGACTGGCTTATTACATTTGGGCCATTATCATGGGGTTTTAAAGAACTGGGTTAATTTGCAGCACGAATACGAGTGCTTCTTTTTTGTGGCGGATTGGCATGCGCTGACCACTCACTATGAAGACCCACGCATCATCGCTGAAAGCACGCAAGACATGGTGATTGACTGGTTAGCCGCCGGTGTAAGCCCGGGTTCAGCAAAAATATTTGTACAATCTCGCATACCGGAACATGCAGAGCTCCATTTACTGCTATCGATGATCACACCGCTAAGTTGGTTAGAGCGAGTGCCTACCTATAAAGATCAGCAGGCAGAACTAAAAGAAAAAGATTTAGCCACCTACGGTTTCCTCGGTTATCCATTACTACAATCAGCGGATATTCTGGTTTATAAAGCAGGCCAGGTACCTGTGGGTGAAGATCAGGTAGCACACGTTGAATTAACCCGTGAAGTGGCGCGTCGATTCAACCATATTTATGGTCGAGAACCCGGCTTTGAAGAAAAGGCCGAATCTGCGATTAAAAAAATGGGTAAGAAAGATGCCAAGTTGTATCATAACCTGCGTAAGCGTTATACAGAGCAGGGTGATCAGCAGGCCCTGGATGTAGCGCAGGCATTGCTTGAAGCGCAGCAAAATATTTCATTGGGTGACCGAGAACGCTTATTTGGTTACCTGGAAGGTTCGGGGAAAATTATTCTGCCTGAGCCACAGGCCTTGTTAACACCGGCCTCTAAAATGCCCGGTTTAGATGGCCGTAAAATGTCCAAGTCATACCGCAATACCATTTCGTTGCGTGAAGACCCAGATGATGTGGCAAAGAAGCTTCGTACCATGCCGACAGATACTAACCGGGTACGCCGCACAGACCCGGGTGATCCATCGCGTTGTCCTGTATGGCAGTTGCATGAAGTGTATTCAGGCGATGATATAAAAGCGTGGGTGCAGAAAGGCTGTACTACCGCAGGTATTGGTTGCGTAGATTGTAAGCAGCCGGTGATAGATGCGGTGATTGCAGAGTTAAAACCACTGCGCGAACGCGCCAAAGATTACACTGAAGACCCATCCGCGGTACAGGCGATTATAGATGAAGGCTGTGAAGCGGCTAGAGATGTTGCTCGTGACACATTAGATGAAGTTCGCAAAGTGATGGGACTAAGTCGCTAGCTTGGGCATTAACCTAAGACGCTAACTGAACCAATAAAACTATGAATCAACCCGTTGATAACATTGCTGAAAACGAAGCCGTTAAAGAGCCGCCAGCGCAAGCTGAAATGCCATTTGCGGTGATTCAGGGCGAACCGTTAGCGCTGTTTCCAGAAGACCTTTATATTCCGCCAGATGCACTGGAAGTGTTTTTGGAGGCATTTGAAGGTCCACTAGATTTACTGCTTTACCTTATTAAACGACAAAATCTGGATATATTGGATATTCCTATTGCGAATATCACCAAACAATATATGACCTACATTGATCTGATGGAGTCAATGCGCCTTGAGCTGGCTGCCGAGTATTTGTTAATGGCGGCGATGCTGGCGGAAATTAAATCTCGTATGTTATTGCCTCGCCCTGAGTCGTTGGATGAGGAAGATGACCCTCGCGCAGAGCTGGTTCGTCGTTTGCAGGAGTACGAGCGCTTCAAGAAAGCGGCGGAAGATTTGGATGAGTTACCACGCCAGGAGCGCGATAGTTTTATTGCCAGGGCCGAGCCACCGGCGCTTGAGTTAACGCGCCCTGAAGCGGAAGTTGATTTAACTGAATTATTAGCGGCGTTTAAAGACATTTTAAACCGTGCTGAAATTAATACCCATCACCTGATTCAGCGTGAAACCTTATCAATACGTGAGAAGATGGCCAATATATTATCGGCTGTCAGTACCGAAGGTTTTGCAGACTTAACCAGCCTGTTTAATTTTGCAGAAGGGCGCCGTGGTGTTGTAGTTACCTTTATGGCGATTCTTGAATTATTAAAAGGCGCAATGATTGATCTGGTACAGGCTGAGGCCTTTGCACCCATTTATGTAAAAGCGGCGAGCGCGGCACAGGCCGTAGCAGAATTTGACGAAGAAATAGACGATTAATTATGGAACTAGCTCAGTTAAAAAATATTTTAGAAGCCGTGTTGCTGACAGCAGATCAGCCGATGGATATGCGCAAATTAGAAGCAATTTTTGAGACAGATGAAGAGCAGCGCCCCAGTAGCGACTTGATTTTACAGGCGCTGAATACATTGCAGGAAGATTATCGAGGTCGAGGCGTTGAGTTAAAGGAAGTTGCTAGTGGCTATCGTATGCAGGTGGTTACTGAGTGTGCCAGCTGGGTTTCGCGCATGTGGGAAGAAAAGGCCCCGCGCTACTCAAGAGCGCTGTTGGAGACGCTAGTGCTTATTGCGTACAGGCAGCCCATTACACGTGGTGAAATAGAAGAAATTCGGGGTGTGAGTGTGAGTAGCCATATTGTAAAAACACTCTCTGAGCGTGAATGGGTAAGGGTGCTGGGGCATAAAGATGTGCCTGGTAGGCCATCTATGTATGGCACAACGCGTGAGTTTTTAGATTACTTTAATCTGAAAAGCCTGGATGAGCTGCCGAGCCTGGCTGATCTTAAGGATCTGGATAAATTAAATCCTGAACTGGCGCTGGAGCAGGAAGTACCCGCTGAGAGTGGGCCTGAGTTAGTGGCTGATGATGGGCAGGAAGCACAAGTTAACGCTGCCGAAGAGGCTATGGAAGAGGAAAAAAATGAGCCCTTAGATGATGAATCATCATTGGAGGCTACAGGTGATGATGACTCATATATAGCGAAAGATGAGCTAGAGGATGATGAGCTAGTGGACGAGGCAGTCACTGAAGGCAGTGCAGATGTAGAAGATTCAGAGAATGAAGCCGAATCATCTTTAGTTTCAGCAGAATCCGATGAAACTAAAAATACACCTATTGCCGAATAAGTGTTGTTTATACCGACTGTCGTAAAGCTATACCGCTTAAGCTGGCCAAATTGAAATAAGTGAATACTTATGTTATTTAATAACTATGTGTTTTTCTGTCTGGAGTAGGTTATGGGCGTTTTGTCAGTTCAAAGTGAAGCGGTACAGGGTATCCAGCGTGGCTTGGATGGCATGCGTAAGAATGCCTCAGAAATCGCTAGTGCTGATCAATTGAATAAAGCGGGAAAGGATACGAGCCTGGTTGGTTCACTTGTGGACCTGGAACAAAATAAGATGCAGGTGCAGGCATCTGCTAAAGTCGTATCAGCCGTCGATGAAGTACTCGGCTCGATTATTGACTTGCGCGCCTAAAGATAATCACAGCAGTAGCTCTCCGCAGATTCTAAGTGCTCTTAAACTGAAAAGTGCTTTATGATTCTTAATAGTTCACAAACAATACAAGCCAGCAACCCGCTGGGTACTAGCACCCCTAAACGCGTTGTCGATACTGCGCGGCCGTCTGCCCCATCATCTGTTGTACCCTCTGAAGAAGTTAATACTGCTAAACAGAAAGTAGCCGAACAGGCTCAAATTCAGGCAGAACAGCGTATGCTAGGCCTGTTGCGGTCGCGTGATCGTGAAGTCAGATCTCATGAATCAGCTCACGCATCTGCAGGTGGCAATTTGGTTGTAAGTGGGCCCAGCTTTACTTATCAAAAAGGACCGGATGGTCTTTCTTATGCAATTGGTGGTGAGGTTCAATTAGATGTCTCGCCGGTGGCTAATAACCCTGAAGCGACATTAAAAAAATCTGAACAGATTCGTCGTGCCGCATTAGCCCCGGCAGACCCATCGTCTCAGGATTTAAGAGTGGCATCAAGCGCGAGTCAGCTAGCCAGTAAGGCGCGCGTTGATATTGCTACGTTGCGCCGAGAGGAGGCTCAGTTGGAGGAGCAGGAAAAAACACTTACGGCAGAGCAAAATAATGAAGAGGCAACGGATAAAGCAGCATCTAATAGTGATTCATCGTCTATTGCAAATGATGTATCGGCTTCACTTGAATCAAGTTTAGGTGCTAAGCCCCTGTCTCAGCCAACTGCAGCAATTAATGCGTTTATGGAAACGGCTGAATTAGCAGTGGTCAAAGCTGAATCAAAAGAGACACAAATTAATCAGTTTGCCTAGGGTATCCCAGTTTGTTACGTTCAGTGTTTTTGTTGGAAAACGTTTTTAAGTAATACTGTATTGAGTAGTGGGGAGCTTTTTATCGGGGAGTAAAGCGCTATCCTGGCTGAGTTACAGCCAGTGAGGGTATGTTGTAGGTTTTCATTACTCAGGTGGAAATTTTCTTAGTTTTTACTTCTTGCTTATGTTGCCAGCTAGCAGGTAATTTTCCTGATCTTGCTGCTCGCAGCGTAAAACTTCCATAATAACGTCCAGTGGCGGAGTAACCTCATTTTCAGGTTGGATAGATATACGTACTTCAGTACCGGGTTCAACGGGTTCATCGGCAATAATGGAGATTCCATCACCACACAGGTCACTAACAACGCCTAATTTCTTATTGCCTGAGCCATTAACCGTGTACTCAGCATTGCACTCAATGTTCATCCGAAAGAAATTACGTTTTTCAGAGTATTCAGTAGTCATACATGCCCCATCTCTATGCATTAGATTTCGGTAACGGGTGTATAAAAAACACCAACTAATTTCAGTTTAGAACTGGCTGCTTACAAAATCTACGCCGCTTATCTGGTTTTGTGAGCTATATCTACTAGATATAGTGGGTATTTAGGGTAACAGACACCATATGTTATTTTTTGTCGCCAGTAAATGCGCGTAAGTTATAAGCTGTTTTGAGTTATCGGTAAACAAGTACTGATTACGCTTTAATCGGTGCTTTTGAGAGCTGAAGGCACAAAAATATCTTTGTTTAGAGCATCGATATTAAAAGACGTCAGTATTTGATGTTGTGAGATGCTATCTCCCTTGTAGCTAATAACCTCTATTACCACGCCGTGCATCTTTTCTTTCTCAAAATCAATCAGTTCAAAGTTGCTCTTTCCCATAGCAAGCATGAGTCGCGTGAGCATGTTGTAATCAAAGGCATAAAAGCTTCGCAGGGTTTGGTAATCATCATTGCTCATCTCTAATGATGCAGGTTTTGCTAAGCAATATTCTTTGAGGCGTTGTTTCTTTTTAATAAGCTGGAAAATTTGGCAATCAAGGTCGCCTATTTTCTTACTGCCCTCCAGTGCGTTAATCCTCAGCAAGGTATGCTCACCGTAAAATTCCGGGAACTTTAGCTGGTTCACTATGGCCTCACCCACTTCCTGCTCCTTTTTTGACATGCTTTTAAGCTTCTTTTCCAGCTCTTTTTCTACGCGTGAAAGTTTAACCAGGCGCTTTTGATTAAACTGGGCGACGCGAGTGTCTAAAATCTCATTATTAAACATTTCTGCTTTTTGGGTATTGGGGTCAAAAGTAGTAAATTGCTGTGCATTGCTATCAAACAGGTTCACTCTTATTGAGCCGGATTCAGTAAAACGTAGTTTTTGGTCTTTGATCTGGTAAGTAATACTGTTTTGTTTGCCGGGATTATGCAGATTTTTAAATTCTAAAGTCGTGTCAGCAACAGCGTATTGGCCGAGAGAAAGTAGTACAATAGCAGTTAAATATATTTTCATTTGAACGATCCATAACTAAGTTATTCTGTATGAGTAAAGAACGTATACAAAAAGTATTGGCACGGCAAGGACTAGGTTCTCGTCGTCAAATTGAAGCCTGGATAAAAGAAGGCTTAATTAGCCTAAATGGTAATATCGTTGAGCCTGGCCAGCAGGTAGACGTGGGCGATGTGGTAATGCATGGTGGGCGCAAAATAATTATCCGTGATGCCGAGCAGACCCTGCCCAGGGTGCTTGCCTATCATAAGCCTGAAGGCGAGGTGTGTTCTAGAAGTGACCCTGAAGGACGCCCGACGATATTCGACACGCTGCCTGGTTTAAAGCACAGCCGCTGGGTGGCTGTGGGTCGACTAGATATCAATACCTCGGGTTTGATTTTACTAACCGACAGTGGCGACCTGGCGAATAAGCTAATGCATCCCTCGGCTCAAATGCAGCGTGAATATGCGGTGCGGGTGATGGGTAAGGCCTCTAAAGAACAGTTGGACAAATTGACTAACGGCGTTGAACTGGAAGATGGTCCAGCTCGGTTTGACGAGATAGTTGAAAGGTCGTTTGTTGAAGAGGAGCGCACCAATAGATCGAGTATTAATCATTGGTATCATGTTGTATTAATGGAAGGGCGTAATCGTGAGGTGCGTCGCTTGTGGGAAGCGGTAGATCTTAAGGTCAGTCGTTTAATGCGAGTGCGTTATGGCTCGGTAATAATGACCAAAAATCAGCGCCCAGGGCAAACCATTGAGCTTGATCCCGCAGATATTCGAGAATTGGCCGAACTGGCGGGTATTGAATATGCTAAAAATTTGAGGTCAGGTAAGCCGATTAAAAAAGACTACAGAATGACTAAGCATAAAGCACCGGCATCGCGTGGTCGTCCTGGCTCACGTGGTTCGTCTGCACCGGGTGGTAAGCCTGGTTCGCGTACTTCGGCTTCATCGGGTGGTCGCTCTGGTTCACGTACTTCAGTTTCTACGGGTGGAAGGAAGGTAAACAATGGAAAACATCGTTAAGTTTTGTTTTTTATTATGCGTGCTAGTTGCTCAGTCGGCGCTGGCTAAAACAGAATCTAGCCTTGAGGCTGGCATGGTTAACCCTGGCTATGAAGAGCAGCCGCAATGGTTTAAAAAATCATTTCTGGATTTAGAAGATGATATTGCAGAGGCCAAAGAATCAGGTAAGCGCCTGATGATTTTCTTCTATCAGGATGGTTGTCCATATTGCAAAAAATTATTACAGGATAATTTTGGGCAGCGCGACATCGCCGAAAAAACCAAAACTAATTTTGATGTGGTATCCCTAAATATATGGGGTGATCGTGAGGTTAGTTTTGGCGGAAAAACCAGCGTAGAAAAAGATTTCGCTGCAAGCCTGAAAGTGATGTATACGCCAACACTTATTTTTTTTAATGAACAGGGTAAGGCAGTACTAAGAACCAATGGTTATTATCATCCGGAAAAATTTAACGCGGCATTAGATTACGTTTTATTACACCAGGATGAAAAACAAAGTTTCAGGTCATATCTATCTACGGTTACTCCGGCTAAAACCAAAGGTAAAATACACAAGCAACTGGAAACCATGCATTCGCCTTATGATTTTTCGGTGCCGTCTAATAAATATCGCTTAGTTATGTTTGAGCAAAAACAATGCAAAGAATGTGATGAGTTGCATAATGAAGTTTTGACTGAGAAAGAATCCAGGCAGCAACTGGAAAAGTTTGATGTAGCTGTGGTGGATATGTGGTCAGAAGAAAAAGTAATACGTTCTGATGGGAAGCAGTCGACAATAAAAGATTGGGCAAAAGAATTGGATATTCAATACGCGCCTAGCCTGGTGTATTTTGACTTGCAGGGCAAAGAAGTTTTTAGAAGTGATGCTTATCTAAGGGCGTTCCATATTCAATCTGTAATGGACTATGTTTCCAGTGAGGCTTATAAAAAGCAGCCTAATTTCCAGCGCTATATTGATGCTCGAGCTCATCAGTTGCGTGAGCAGGGAATTCAAGTGGATATTATGCATTAACCTGTCGAGTATAAATGGCCTCGTTCAAAAATATTCCCACTAATATAATCAGCGGTTTTTTAGGCGCAGGTAAAACCACGGCTATACAGCATTTAATTAAACATAAACCTCAAGCTGATTCATGGGCCATAGTGGTCAATGAATTTGGCCAGATTGGTGTAGATGGAAAGTTATTGCAGAACGATGGTGTTGCGGTAAAAGAAATTCCCGGTGGCTGTTTGTGCTGTGTTGCTAGTCAATCTTTCAGTGTTGGACTAAACCAGATTATAAAGCAGCATAAGCCGAATCGTATTATCATCGAACCAACAGGCTTAGGTCATCCAAAAAAATTAATTGATACATTGAGTGGTGAGTTTTATGAATCTGTTTTAGATCTTAAAGCGGTTATTAATTTACTCGATGCGCGCAATCTATCTAAACCTCGTTATTTGCAGCATGAGACTTTTATGAGTCAGATTGCAATGGCTGATGTATTAGTTGCAAATAAGGTGGATCAATATACCGAGAAAGATCGAGAAGTCTTTTATCAATTTGTAAGTGGGCTTGATCAGCCTAAAGCGCATATCGAAATGTTGCAGCAAGCCAGAATAAATATTTCCTGGTTAGATATAGAGCATGACCAGCAACGTAAAGTTGATTTTTCAACCGCGCATAAAATGCACTCACATAGTGAAAATTTAGTAAAGCCTGTCGACGCTACATGGCAGATAATTGAAGGTCATGCCGATGGCTATAATAGTATTAGTTGGCAATTGAATGCATCTATTGTATTTAATCAGGAAAATTTAATTAGCTGGTTAACTACTTTAAGGCGCGAGACTAAGCTTGATAGAATAAAGGCAATTATAAATACTGAGAACGCCTGGCTTTCAATTAATATGACCGAGCATGAAAGTGAAATTCTCGATATAGATCCGCATATAAATAATGTTTTAGAAATGATTTCCTCTACTCATCTAGCGGCAGAAAAGCTCGATGCCGAATTGCGTTTGAACTGTTTGCATCACTAAGGTTAATTATGGACACTGAGTCACCGCGCATAAAAATACTTACATATAATATTCATAAGGGTTTTAGTGTCGGTAATCGGCGTTTTGTGTTGCATCAAATGAAGTCTTTATTGCGCTCTGTTAATGCGGACGTTGTGTTCTTGCAGGAAATTCAGGGTGAGCATTTTTTAAAATCCAAGAAATATCACAACTGGCCTGAGGAGTCGCAATTTGAATTTCTGGCGGATGAGGTATGGCCGCACCATGCCTATGGAAAGAATGCAATTTACGAAGCGGGGCATCATGGCAATGCGATTTTAAGTAAGCACCCCTTTGTGCGTTGGGACAATATTGATGTGTCTTATATGCGCTCTGCCAGTCGTAGTCTATTGCATGGCGTTATTAAGTTGAGTAATGCACTTCCGGTCGTTCATGTAGTGTGCGTGCACCTGGGCCTGTTTTCTATGGAGCGTCGACGTCAGGTGTCCAAACTGGTTGAGCGCATTAATGAGTTTGTACCAAGCGATGAGCCGATGATTATTGCCGGTGACTTTAATGACTGGGGAGGTCAATCAGATGCCTGTTTACAGAAAGAACTAGGCGTTACCGAGGTTTTTAATGAAACATCGGGTTGTTGTGCGCGAACTTTTCCGGCCTGGATGCCTCTATTGTCGGTAGATAGAATTTACAGTCGAGGTGTGTCTATTGTAAGTGGGCAGCGCCTACAGGGGGCTTCATGGAAGAGAATGTCCGATCACTTGCCTTTATTGGCTGAATTTAGTCTTGATAGATAAAGGTTTGTACTGATTCCATAAAAATAACTGGACACATGGTCAGTAATAAAATATAAATGACTGTCTAGTCAATTAATGGAGTCTGTTGTGCCTTGTTCAGCCGATACACAATCATCCAGTCGCTGGCAGCGACGTAAAGAGGCGCGTCCTGAAGAAATTCTTGATGCAGCATTACAGCTTTTTACGGAAAAAGGCTTTAGCGCTACCCGTATGATGGATGTAGCAAAAGCTGCAGGTATCTCAAAAGGTACTCTGTATCTTTATTTCTCTAATAAAGAAGCGATATTCAAAGAGGTTGTTCAACAACGTATCACGCCGCAGTTAGATAAAGTAGAGTCCCTGGTGAGTGAGTTTGAGGGTAACCAGGCCGATTTGCTAAAGCAGCTAATTAATGGCTGGTGGTTGGGTGTTGCCTGTTCCTCATTATCGGCAATTCCTAAAATTATAACGGCTGAATCTGGCAATTTTCCTCAGTTAGCCGAGTATTTCACACATAATGTAGTAACGCGTTCACGGCACCTGTTTAGTAAAGTGATTCGTCGCGGCATGGAAGCAGGTGAATTCAAAGTATATGATGCGGAGACAGTTGCTCGTTTAGTCGTCGCTCCATTGGTGCAGGCGACAATCTGGATGCATTCGCTGAAACCATATGATGATGACGAAGGCACACAAAGCTATTTGCAGCTACATACCGAATTTATACTCAATGCCTTAAGCAAAGATTCGTATAAACCGAAAATAAATACAACGAAGATTAAACTGGAGTTTGCTGAGTGAGTATTAAAATGAAAATAATATTGAGTGTATTAATGCTCAATACAACATTTTATGCGCAGGCAGAACGGCTTGAGTTTGAACAGGTACTGCAAAAGGTGATTGATCACTATCCATCTGTTGCACTTGCCGCTTTACAAGTAGAAAAAGCTAAACAAGAAAATATTAAAGCGGAATCACAATTATCCTGGCAGTTAAATAGTAATGCCGGTTATACGCGAGATACAAGTTTGTTTGGCACATCGAGTGACCGTTATAACCTGGCTGCAAATTTAAGTAGAAGTTTATCCAATGGTGGTATCTTAGGTCTTAACGCGAGTATTAGTCGCGATGATGCTGCTGACTCATTTGTACCAACCATTCCAAATCCTTTAACAAAAACACGCGTGGACGTTAACTATAGGCATCGCTTGAAAAAAGGTGCTGAAAATGCCCAATATGCGGAAAGTAAAACCGCTGCACAGGCGGGTGTCAGTATTGCGAAAAGTGAAAAAAGCGCTTTATATGATGAGCTTGCATCACAGGTCATCGAGGTATATTTGGCAGCAGCAACAACTCAGGCGCGTATAAAAAATACACAGAAGTCTATTGATCGCGGCCTACGTTTAAAAGACTATATTAATAAAGAATTTAAATTGGGCTTGTCGGAAGAAAAAGATGTATTACAAATTGATGCGCAACTGGCGACCAATAGAGCCGATAAAAAAAGTCTGCAGGTATTATGGAAAAAACAGATTATATCTTTAAATCGCTTAATGAATCAGCAATGGTCTAATGAATTTACACCGAGTATAAAATTAGAAAATAGTGAAAGTCGTGAATTTGATATCGTTTACAGCGCAGCGCAAAAACAAAGTGCCGTACTTAAGCAAATTGATGCTCGCATACTATTGGCGGAAAGTGCAATTCGTTTAAGTCGTGATAAGCGACAAGACGAATTGGATGTGGTTATGTTTTTGGGTAATGAAGTCAATCAAGGTGATGTTGTAACAGGCAATTATAATGTATCAGAGATGGTTGGTGGTATTAGCCTGGAGTTTAAACGAGGCCTGGATAAAAGTGGTTTGAATGCGGAGTTAAGGCAAGCGCATTATGATAAGGAATTGGCATTGCAGGATAAAAAACTGACTTTACAAAATCTGCAATACAGTGTTGTCAGTTTATTGGTGGAGTTTGAGTCAGCCGAGCAGGCGGTGAGTGCCTTTAGTAAAAGTGTTAAGGCGGAGCATAAAAAATTAACCGAAGCCGACAAGCGTTATAAAGGTGGCCGTATAGAAACCGACCGTATCATCGATTTTGAAAAGCAGTTAGCCAATGCAGAATTAGCCTTTGAGCTGCAAAAAATTGAACTCGTGAGGCGTTATCACCAGTTGAACTTATTGAGTGGCAAGCTGTGGCAAACGGTGAATCGACCAGAAATATCTTTTGGTTCTACTTCAGAAAATAATGCATCAAATAATCAGTATACAGAAAAAGGAATTAACTAATGCAGGCGATTATTCGTTACCTGGTTACGCGTGGATTGGTGGTTAATTTAATATCTGTTTTTTTAGTGGCCGTTGGTATTGCTGTTTCACTGATGTTTATGAAAGTTGAAGCTTTTCCAAATGTTAATTTAGATATTATTCAAATTGATATTGTTTATCCTGGTGCTTCACCAAGTGAAGTAGAGCAGCTTATTATTACGCCTATCGAACAGGAGCTTCGTGCGATTGAAGGCATTGATAAAATGATATCAATGGCCTTTCCCGGTTCAGGCAGAATCTCTATGGAAGTAGACCCCGGTTCTTCAAAACGTGATCGCCTCACCTCGGATATTTCATTGGCGGTTGATCGTGCAACCTTACCAGAAGACCTGGCCAATGAGCCCTTTGTAACCGAAGTAGACGGCTCGGTTTTTCCTATTTTAAGAGTGGCTGTATCTGCAAATAGAAACGAGTTAGCGCTTAAAAGATTAGGCGATAAAGTAAAAGAAGAACTATTAGCGATTGATGGTGTAGCAAAGGTCGTTATATTAAGTGACCGTAAAGCTGAATACAGCGTAGTGGTTGATCCAGATAAATTACAACGGGCAAGAGTCTCTGTAGATCAAATTGCACAGGTGTTACGTGGCTGGAACATTAATACGCCGGGCGGTGAAATAAATACACCGAGTGGTCAAAAATCCGTACGTATTGTTGGTGAGTTCAGCAGTATAGAAGATGCCGAAAGCATTGTAATAAGAGCCAATGCTGGCGGTAACGTTTTACGTTTGGGTGATATTGCGAACATCAGTGAAGCATTAGAAAAGCCAAATACATTACATGATGTTGAAGGGCAGTCAGCGGTTTCCATGCTGGTGTTAAAAAGATCTGATGCAGACATTATTGAAACCGTGGATAAGATAAAACCCTATCTGCAAAAAATACCAGAGTTACACGGTGATGACATTACGGTTAAATCATTCCAGGATTTTTCACGTTTTGCGCGTATGCGTTTAGGCGTGTTAACCAACAATGGTTTAGTTGGCATCGTGCTGGTGTTTGTTTCATTGATCATGTTCCTGCGTTTTTCAGTAGCGATGACAACCACCTGGGGGCTACCGATTATTTTTATGAGCGGCATCGCGCTTATTTATTATTTCGGTATGACTTTAAATCTTATCTCGATGATGGGCTTTATTATGGTGCTGGGTATGCTGGTTGATGATGCGATTATCATTGGCGAAAATATTACCCACCATATGGAAAAAGGTTTAAATCCGGTTGAAGCCGCGGTAAAAGGTTCGGTTGAATTAATTGGCCCGGTAAGTACCACCATTCTCACCACCATTGCGGCCTTCTTACCCCTTATGTACATGTCGGGCATTATCGGCAAATTTGTCATTGCGATTCCAATCGTGGTTATCAGTTTACTTATTCTTTCATGGCTCGAATCATTTTTAATGCTACCAAGCCATGTAGCGCATGTGACTAATCCGAACAAGCATCCCAAAGAACGCGCATGGTTAATCGCCCTGGAAGAAGGCTATGGACGCCTGCTCGAAAAAGCCATCCGTTTTAGATGGATAACGGTTTTTCTTTCATTTCTTATACTTGTGGGTGCAATGTATATCGCAAAAGAAAAACTGCAATTCCAGTTATTCCCACCGGTAGGTGTTGAAGAGTATGTAGTGAGAGTAACCGCAAAGCCGGGTACGTCATTAAAAGAAATGCGCCAGATATTACGTGATGTTGATGCTGATATGCGCTCGCAAATTAAGCCAGAATATTTAGATGCGACGATTGCACAGAGTGGTGATATCTCAATGGATGAGGGTGATCCACTAACGCAACGAGGTAGTCGTTATGGGCAAATTCGTACTATCTACACACCCGCGGTGAGTCGTATCAATCACAATGCAATAGATGATATGGATAGCATAACGGACATGCTTAAAACGAAGTACACCGAGTTAACTATTTCATCTACCTTAATCTCCAATGGTCCGCCATTAGGCCGAGCATTAGAGGCAGAAATTAGCGGCTTCGATACGCTCGCCGGTGAGCAGGCGGCGCGTCAATTAATGGATTACCTGGAAACGATAGAAGGTGTTACTACGATTGATAGCGGATTAAAACCGGGTGATGATGAGCTGCATGTAAAACTGGATAGACAGTTGGCCAGTTATGCCGGTATCGATTTAGATATTGTCTCTCGTCATGTACGTGCCGCCGCAGATGGCTTAGTGGTATCCACTATAAGAAAAGGCACCGAAGAAATCGATGTAACCATTCGTTTCCCATCAAAAGGTATGCAGGAATTAGAGCAGGTTAAACATGTATTAATTCCTAATAATCGAGGTGGCTTGGTGCCGTTACATAAAATAGCGACATTGGAGCAACATCAGGGGTATACCACCATTCGACATAAAGATGGTGTACGCATAGTGAGTGTCGTGGCGGATATTGATACGAAAATTTTATCCAGTTTAAAACTTAATAACATGGTTAAAAAAAATCAGTCAGAATGGCTAGGGGATATCGCAAGTAAAGTCACGGTTAACTACGGCGGCGAGCAGGAAAAAAATCAGGAATCCTTTATGAGCTTGCTGGTGGCCTTTATGTTTGCACTGGTCGCCATCTTTTTTATTCTAGCGATTCAATTTAATAATATGGTGTACCCACTCATTGTAATGCTGGCGATTCCGTTTGGTGCGATTGGTGTAATCTTAAGTTTTTACCTGCACGATATATTCTGGAAGCCGATGCCGCTCTCGTTCTTCTCCACCATGGGGATGGTGGCACTCACCGGCGTGGTAGTGAATAGCTCATTAGTATTATTGGTGTTTATACAACGCGCACGTGCGCAAGGTATGAAAATTAAAGAGGCGATATTAACCGCAGGGCGCAGGCGTTTACGCGCGGTGTTGTTAACCGCGGCAACCACAGTAGTCGGCTTGTTACCAACCGCATACGGTTGGGGTGGGCTGGATCCGTTTGTGTCGCCCATGGCATTGGCCTTGTCATCGGGTTTAACCTTTGCAACGCTGATTACCTTATTTACGATACCGGCGACTCTGGCGGTGGGACATGACGTTCGGGCATTTTTTAGGCGGGTATTGAAACTGGCTTGAGTTTAATATGTAGGTTAATGAATGCTTATATGACCGGACTATGTCCGGTCTTTTTTTTGTTTTTGGGTGTGGTAGCTTGTATAGTGGCAAAAAATTAAAATCGGTTTATTCAGGAGTTCCCTGCCACAGCATTTTGTAACCAATTTCATGCGTTTCTGAACAATAGTCAGCAACCTGATCAAATTTTTCTTTAAAAATACTATCAGCATGAGATTTTTCATGCTGATCAAAAGATGCCCAGTACGTCATGATAACAAGATCGTGCTTTGCTTCCTTATTCGCATCAAAAGAACCCTGTTCAGAAATGAAACCGGAGTTCTCAAAAACTTGGCCACCGATAAATCCACCTTTATCATCGCCATAGGTGTTTTTGACGACATTACACATTTCGCCAAGTGCAAGTTCAACATCTTCTACAGACACACCGTCTTTTAGCTTAATTAGGTTGTATAGCATTACAGATCCGAATGGAATAGTAATTGGTTCAAACATTGTAAGTTCCCCTAAGGTTATAATAAAAAGTAAGGTTTCTAACCTAAAATTTGGCTAATCATTTTCACTAACAAATCCCTGCGTTATGCAGGGTATGAATAGCGATTAGATTATTCATGTATCACACATGGGGATTAAATAAAATTAATCAATTAACAAATGCCAAAAATAGAATAATAGATGTCAGAGCACGCTGGACTTCCAGCCTTTACTAGGCAGTTGTACTGGTAGAAAATGGGGTCCAGATTATATGTCTCATTACTTATCCATGCTAGTCTTTTCAGGTGGCAAGGCCACTAAGGCTAGAGTTGGAGAGGAGTCTATTTAAATGTAAGCGTCCAGTAAACACCACCTATTATTAATATCATCCTCTTATAAACTGCCTGCTATTCAAAAATAGCGGAGCAGATAATGACGAAAGGTAAACGGCGTAGCCACCAAGAATGGCAGTCTATTT
>Ga0316209_1001079_pt1 | contig 32879 bp, 26 predicted proteins | sample 6monopyrite_MG_FD_204945 | JGI IMG/M metagenome (GOLD analysis project Ga0316209, IMG submission 204945) | Microbial mat bacterial communities from mineral coupon in-situ incubated in ocean water Damariscotta River, Maine, United States -... | ecosystem: Environmental > Aquatic > Marine >...
TATATTATTGGTTATTATTCTCAGGTTAGGCCGCATCGACATAATGATGGTTTAGCTCCGAATGTAGCGGAAGAAAAGTACTTGATCGAATACAAAACTGTGGCCAAAAAAACTTGACCACTACAAGCATCTTATGTATCCACTCGTGGACAACGACGAGTGGAATATATTAATGGAATTGAAAATGTTGTATTTCCGAAAAGTTATATACCTGAAGATACGCTTGTTGCTCAACTTGAGTTTGCTTTGAAATATGATGGGATCAACCTTGAAATTCTCAAAGCGATTTTTAATGCCATTGTTGAAGTTGGAAACATAACTGAGTTTAGACAATACATACTAAAACACCCAACGGGTAAATATGCACGTAAGCTTTGGTTTTTATATGAATTTTTGTTAGATACTCAGTTGTCTATACCAAAAGTGAGTAAGGGCAATTATATTGATTTACTCGAAACTGACAAATATTTTACGTGTAAAACGATTAAAAGTTCTCGACACAGAATCAATAATAATTTGTTAGGCAATAGAGATATTTGTCCAGTTGTTAGACGAACGAGTGAGATTAAAAGATTTTTATCAAAAAGATTACAAAATCAAGTTAAAGATGTTGTAGCGCAATACGATGATGATGTTATTACTCGAGCTAGCCAATATCTTCATATAAAAGAAACAAAATCATCGTTTAAATTAGATAGTGAACAATTAAGTCAAAATAGAACAAATCGATTGATTGATGTATTACGGCGTTCAGCGACTACTATAAATATAAATAAGGAAATGTTGATTGAACTTCAGAATCATATTGTTGATCAGCGTTTTACAGAGTCTGATTATCGAAAGACTCAAAATTATGTTGGAGAAAAATTAGGCGGCCACAGGGAAAACATTCGTTACATTGCTCCTCGTCCAGAGGATGTAGAGTCATGTATGGAAGGATTATTTAAAAATATTGAGCGTATGAAAAAAAGTCATGTAGACTTTATTGTTCAAGCAGCAGTAATAGCGTTTAGTTTTTTATTTATTCGACCTTTTGAAGATGGCAATGGACGATTACATCGGTTTTTGATACATCAGACATTAGCTAAAACAGGATTTTTACAGAAGGATTGTGTAATACCAATATCGTCAGTAATGTTAGCGGATCAACGTCAGTATAATGACTGCCTTGAAGATTTTTATCAAAAAACACTGCTATTGATTGATTATAAGTTTAAAAGAAATGATGTTCTTGTTGTGAAAAATGAAACAGCAGATCATTATCGATATCATGATTCAACAAGAGTAGTTGAATACTTATTTGATGTGATTGAGAAGACGATACAAGAAAATTTTATTAGCGAGCTTAGTTTTGTTGCAGAATATAATAAAACTATAGTAGATTTTAAAAATGTGGTGGATATGCCTGATAATTTAATCATTGAATTCATTAAGGCTAGCTTAGATAACAATAAAAAATCATCAAAATCAAAACACAACCATTTTATTTCTGTTCTTTCTAAAGTTGAAATAATTCAACTTGAAGAAATAATAGATAGAAATTTTTCTGGTGTAAGTTAAATAATGTGGTTTTTATTAGATGTTTATCATAAATGGTGTGTCGTTCGAGATATATGTCACATCTTTTTATATTGACTCTATTGTCTGATCATACATAATTATTACATCGCTAGGTAATGCGTTTCTCCGTACAAGTTTACTTGCGCGTTGAGTTAATATAAGTGATATTAATTTACCACTTATTAAAAATAGATTGTAGATCAATCTACTAGCCCAAACTGAAAAGTTTGGTGCTATAAATAGCGAAACAACTATGGAAAAAGTTATCGCAAATAGTTAGGCAACCTTATAAAGAGGTTAGACATTATAGTAGTAAATGGAATTATTATATTGCAGCACTAACACAATAGGCAATTCATACAAAATGTATGACGAATAAAATTAAGTTATTCGCATTAAATAAGCCTCTGTAAATCACAAAGTCATGATTGTGTTTACGAATAAAGCCGGTTCGAACTATATGTGCCGCATAACCCCTATCAGCATTGATGTAAATCTGCTGTGTTAACCGATGTCTTGCATATTCTGAATGTGCATTCGAACATCAAATCTCGCTTACCTTATATATAGCTCAGGGCATTATTGTGTCTCGATGTTGTGTGATTTTTTAAGTTAAAAGCATTTAGTTTTTATCTAGCGAATTAGCTGTGCGCAAGCACATATTTAATTTGTAAATCTGTTCCCATTTATTTAGGGGGCTGGAGATAAAATGATCAGATGTTATGAAGACGAACTTATTGAGTTAGCACAAATTAAAGATGACAAAATACATATTGATGAGATAAATCAATCACATAAGGTAGGGAAAGTATTCAGCACTAATCGTTTAAAAATGCCATTTATAATGAACTACAAATTTAGTAAAAAGTTTATATGTAGAATACTGTTAAAGTTAATGCCAGTTTTTATCGTGGAAATTAAAAGTAATAAATATGCATGCGTGGGTAACTTTAGATGTCTTGAAATTGCAAGAAATGCAAATTTTGGAAATATAAAGATACCGGTCAAAATAATAATTAATAATGACGACTTAGTTCGACACATGATATTGATTGATACCGTAGTAATGCCGATGCTGTATATACAGAGAAAATCTAGAAAGTCAATATTTGAAAAAATTGAGAGTTTACAGAGTCAGATAGAGGACGTTCAGTTGACAGCAGGTTTAAAATCATTGCTTGCAACTAATAATGATAGCGAGGACATGTGTATGAAGGTCGATTTATTTCCTGTATATAAAAATAATATGAAAGATATATTAACAATAGATTGCATTAGATTGTTGGTTGAAATGTATCCAATATTTGTAAATGTAAGTAATGGAAAGTTTGTAGGAAATGAGTTTGTTTTTAAAATTTGTAATGAATCATTACCAAATAGAACTGATGTGCCATACCATAAAATATTTAGGTTGAATAATGGCAAAACTAATACAATGAGTGAGTTGAGTTTTTTATTGCCAGGTTCTGTTTATGGTTTAGAGGTAGAGGGGTATTCTCATTTAGGGGCTGGAATAGATAAGATGTCTAAATATGACAAGGCGTGGGTTTTTAAACGAAAAATTACAAATAAATTTTTATGTAACCTTATAAATTGTTCAACTAAAAAGTTACATGAGCTCGTGCTGACGATAAAAAAAGTAAATATTAAATACGAAAATAACGAAGATTTAGAAAAATACAACATTAAAATTGATGAAGGAGTTTAAGGAAATAGCATGGTTGTATATGATGATGTGGTTGATGAAATAACTAAAGAATTAAAAGAGTATCCAGCAGATATTGCTAGAACAGCGGTTGAAAGTTATTTTTCCCGTATACATGCACCAAATACGTTGCAGAATATTGATTTGGTTGCAAGTGAAATGAATAAAGTTATTGCGGCCTTAGACAGTGTAGCTGAAGACAAAGATAAAGATAATCTAAATATATGGCAAGATATTAATTTAGCTATACGTAAGTCATCTTCGAGACTAAAATTTCTTGGTGTGAAATTAGTTACATATGAAAAAAAAGCAAGTATCCATGGTTATAAAAAATCTAATTCTTTATACAGCGTATTATGGTATTTAGATGATGTAAATACATATCCTAAGCAATATATTATTTTGAAATCCGTATTGTTTCGTATATGGGACAATCTTATTAAATGTTCATCTATAGATTTTGCTTATGAAATTAGTTGCGTCTCACGAAGATTAGGTGAGGAGAGAAACAAAGGTGTTTTATTTCTTTTACCGGATATACCTAAATCAGTTGAGTCATATATTAAGTCGCTACAACTATTGATAACAAATGACAAAATTAAAGACAATGAATTAATTGATGAACTTTTAAGATGTATTTTGATATCGGAAAGAAGAGAAAGGTTTTTTCCTCGTGATAATGATAGTAAAGAAGGAAGCGGAGGTAATGGAGGTGGCGTTGGTCCTGGTGTGATCCCAAGTAAACAGCGATTAGAATATGTTGATTCAATTATTGATGATTCAGATCCAGAGTTTGAAAAAATTAATATCTTTAGGTTAACGGAGTTTGATGAAGATTCCTTTAGTAAAGGAGATTTTGATCAGAAAATAAATGATTATGTGGATGAGTTTGATGTTTTAGAGTTAGTGCCGAGAGGAGATGATTATTTAGATCTTGATCCAAAGTTAGAAGTGCTTCGCCTTAATGGAATGAAAAGTGCGATGGCAATGCAATCTCATTTCCTACCTACTCATAGGAGTGAATTAAGCATGTGGGATGTAGGTAATATATTTAGTTTTATAAATGTGGGGATGATGTGCAATAATGATTCTGAGATAACAACAATTGAAACCTTAATTATTCTTTCTCTTATATTAGTTTTAGGTCGAGATATAGATGATATTTGCGATATTAAAATAATAAGAAATAAAAACACTAAGCTTCCAAATCATGGCATGGCTTATGTGCAATCACATGGGTGTATTAAAATGTCGGTTTCTGCACCTGAGTTTAAATCAAACTTAAAAGATGAACAGGAATTAGAATCTATAAGCGTAGATAATGAGATCATATTGTCGTTACCAAGTATTGTTGCAGACAGCATAAATAAAATTATTAAAATAAAAAAAGAAAGGAAAACTCTTTTAAAGGGAGAGTTGTTTTATGGTGAAAAGGAACGATATATTAAATCAATAAACACTATCATTAGAAAACAGTCTGAAAGTGGGGCGACATATGTTGCGCTAAGAAAATTTATTTTTCAGCGGATTTTATCCGAAAGTAGTGACTTAGTGGATCCAATGATGATAACTGATCAGCGATATGGTGCCCCTGGATCTCGTTTACATTACGCAACAAGATCAAAAGATATTTTATATGCACTTCATAATAATACGTTTAATAATTTTATATCTGATGTCGTTCATGAGTTTGATATGGGGTCTAGTGTTTATAAAATATGGAAACTAAAAAAAGAATTTTTAAATAATGGTTATGTAGGAGCAAAGATAACGCCTAAAGTAGAGACTGTAAAAAACTTAATTAGTGGCCTGAAAGAAAGAGTTAAGCAATATAAGAATATAGATTGGATTAAACACCATAATGCTTTTACGGTGTATTGCATACTAATGCTAGACTTCGCTACAGGAACAAGATCTGTTGCAAGAAAATACTTTTTTATGTCTGATATTGATTTTATGAATAAACAAATGCTTGTTTGGGATAAAAGTGCGGGTGATTCGCTAAATAGTCGAGTTGTTCATCTTCCTGATGTCTGCATAGAACAACTGCTTGAATATCACAAACACCGAAATCATATAGTTATGAAAATAGCCGGTATTGCAGATTCTAAATACAAGCTCTTAAATGATGAGCTAATCCAAAACCCAACTTCGTATTTCAAAGAAAAGTTACGTAACCATGTTGAAAATAATTTTGGACAATTCTTCTTTTTAAGTGACGCGGGAAATCCGTTAATAATAAAACCTGAGCTTATTAAAGGTAAACTGAAGAATTTGTATCATTTGCCTCTTAATACTAATAGACATTATATACGTTTTAACTTTATGAATGAAAACGTCCCAGGTGAAATCATAGATGCATACTTTGGTCATTCTAGTTATGGAGAGGAGCCTTATGGGAGATACTCTTCTTTAACTTTAAATGAGGTGATGGAATATATAAAGCCATGTGTAGATAGTATGTTGTATCGTGATGGGTGGTCTGTTATTAAGGGGAGAGTGTAATGATTGCAAGAAGCACTCAAGATATTTTTAATGAAGCAAAAATTAAATCTAAGCGAAAGGAAAATATTTTAGATTTTGAGACGTTTCTGAAATCTTACTCCCCCAATATATTTTCTTATAATAATAATGGAACAATATCAAAAAAAGAAATTAGCATAGTTATGGATGCTATAAGAACATCAGGAAGTTATGGTACTATTAAATTTCTTCAGGACCTCTATGATCTGATAATTAAAAACTTACGTGAAAATTACGGGTGGAAAACAGCACCACCCCATCGTTTTCTTATGCGAAGAAGAGTTGCATCAAGATATTCAACTCTTAAATTTAGACAACGTCAAAATAATACGTTCATCGAAGATATATTTTGGCGTTCAATTCTTGATATAAAAAACCTTTCTCCTATTCAACGAGCAACTCAAATTATTATCTCTTCTTCTTTATATGGTGCAGTTTTAGATAAAGCTGTTTTGGTTTCTCTCGCAAACAAAAGTTTAGATGATATATCATCATTTTATGAATATATGTGGTTTGATCTTGAAGCCAATCAAAAAAAAGCTGTTCCTAATACCATTCAAAGATGGTTCTCTGATCCTGTAAGCTCTCAATTATTAAGACGCTATAAATTAGATAGCAAGAAAAGAAGTTCAACCTTACGTTTAACCAATTTCTTTGAAATAGATTGTCTATTGACTGAAGAAAAGCTGTGGGAAAATATTGTAGATGTTCTTCAGAAATATAAATCACATGATGAACTATTACCTAAAAACCTATCTGAATTTATTATTTGGATACGCGCAAGCTTCAATTCATCACTACCAGGATATTTAGTTGATGTTTCTTCTGGCGTCTATCCATCGTATTCAATGCTGCCTGAAGCATGGCTTCGCTCTATTACAGGTAGATCTACTATTTGTGCAGAAGAGATATCTGCTGAAGACACATGCAAAGAAGAAGATGATGTTGGACAAAGTTATATTTACAAAAGAGAAGTTGTTTCTAGTTCTGAAACAAAATATTTTCTTAAATTTAAAAAATTAATCACGTTAAATGACATCGATGGTTATAAAAAATATTTTAATGAAACAAAAAATAAGATCTCACCTGCAACAAGGTACATTTGTGAATATTACATGAACTTATTGGATGGTACCGCTCCAGGTCAATTTAAGAATAAATCAAAAAGTATAGAGAAATATTTTTCTTTTTCTGAAGAGCTTATTGCTTTTTCACAAGGTCGAGACATTGTGAATATGCACGTAGATCATATATCGTCACTGTATGATGGTATTTTTGACCAACAGATTAATATGAGGCGCCAGTCAAAAATAGGTCAGTTTCTAAAACACTTCCATAATTTTATATCTAAAGTTTACGGAGTAGAAAAAATAATTTTCGAAGAACTTGATGGGTTTATTCCAGAACGCCACAGTGTTAATTCTAATGTGATAACCCCTCATCACTATGATGCTGTATTAACTACATTTTGGCCAACGTATTCATTTACTGATAGGTTAGGCTATATACGCTATTCAATGACAGTCTTGGGATATCGCTTAAATATGCGTCGTCAAGAAATACGCAGGTTACGAATTTGTGATGTAAGAATATTGAAAACTCAACTTTTTGTCCGCGTTGTAAATACAGAGGAGGGAGAGACGAAGACCCTTAGTGGTTGGAGGTGGGTTCCAGCTCACGACCTTTTTGAGAAAAAAGAACTATCATTTTTTAAAAAATGGCATAAATATCGTACTAGCGAAACGCCAAATAGGACTGCATTAATATTTACTGAATCGGCCTCAGATTTAAATATGATTAGTGTTTATAAAACTTTTGACGTTATACTTAAAGTTCTTCGTCATATTACTGGTGATCCTAAAATACGTTTTCATTCATTACGTCACTCCTTTGCAACATGGTTATTAATTTGTATAGAGGCTAATAGATTACCTAATATTCTAGATGATAGATTTAGTATTTTTTCTGGTGAAAGTGGGCTTAAACCTGCTGATTTTAAAACTCTAATAGATGGTAGGAAGCCAACCAAGAAGATTTTATATCAGTTAGCATTAATTATGGGGCATTCATCACCAAGCATGACCTTATTACACTATGTTCATTCATGCGACTGGATCTTATATCACTGGTGTTGTGATAGATTGCCTAGGCTTACTGTCGAAAAAATATCACCACTTTTAGGCGTAAATAAACGCGAAGTAAGTAAAGTTGTTAAAGAACATAAGTTGCTGGATCAAAATAAAAAGGTTGATCTTGTGGAATGTTTAAAATCATATGATGGTTGGAAATTAAAGCCAGAATGGAATAAGCTTTAACTCCCCAACTAAATATATTTATTTACGAAGAATTCAGTAAACTTAGCACCATTATTTTTATTTATGGTGTTATGTTTTACCCATTGTAAAATCGAAACATCACCATCAATCCAGCGAGCGTAAACTTCCTCTAACATTTTTAAAGAGACGTGTCCCATCTGTTGCCTTATCCAGCTTGCTGGTAAGCCTGCAGAGAGCATAATGCTAGCAAAGGTATGTCTGGTATTATATGGTCGGATATACTTTACCTTCGCTTGTTTAAGAGCTTCTTTCCATGCGTTTGTTAACGGATCAATACGCCAATGATCATTTGTTCTTGGGTTTTTAAATACAAATGTTGAATTATATTTTTCAACGTTAGTATCATAATTGCTTGGTTTTAATTTCTTTAAAGCTTTTATAGCGGGTGCTAGTAGCTCAACTTTTCTCCAGCGCACATCATTTTTAGTTTCTTCAACAAACTTACCAGAAGAAATTGAACGTCGAACAAAAAATACATTGGACTCAAAATCAATGTCACTCCATTGAAGACCAATTTGTTCACCAGTTGAAAGCCCGCTCCAAAAAGAAAAGGTATAGAACCACAGCAATTCATCGTTAAAATTACTTAAAATTGAATCTATTTGAGACGGTGTAAATACAGCAGGATCCTTTTTGGGAATTTTATAACTTTTGAAGTCAAGCATTGGGTTTTCTGAAATTACTTTTTCAACTTTAGCTTCGTTAAACATATTTTTTAATGGAATGAGAATATTGTTTTTAGACTTATTGCTCAACTCAATACTATCAATCCATGTACGAATTTGTCGTGGGCTAATTTCGTCTAAATATATTTTACCAATACCTGGTTTAATATGATTTTTAATATCATAACCATAAGCTAGCAATGTCTTTCTACGAGCATTATTCTTATAATTTTCCCACCACCATTCTAAGCCTTCAGTAATCGTCATCTTAGTCTTAGGTTTATTACCAAATTTAACTAACAACTTACTTTCAGGGAAGTAGTCAGCGTAATTTAGTTTGTTCAACAAAATATCTAGCAAAATCGATTCTCTAATTCTATTAGCAATTTTAATATTTGGATTACTTATCTCTAACTTTAGCGACTCTCGACATCTAACACCTTTATATCGAAAGTCGATAAAGATTTTATTACCTCGCACACGAACGCCTGGATACTTAGTTTTACCTTTATTCTTATTCATTGTCCGTCATCCTCACTACATATCCATGAGTCAACAGCTGCAGGATTAATAAATATTTTTTTATCAGGAGCTATTCGCCAATGAATATTTTTTAACCATATTCCACGATCTTTTTTGTTGTAAATGGCTTTAGCGGTATAACCCGATATTTCACAAAAACGTTTTAACGTGATCCACTTCATGAGTGGAGCAATTTTAAAGGAGTCCATTTTGTAACTCCTTTAAAATATTTAAACTAAATACGCTAACCTCATACAGGAACTCTGGTTTGTATCTTCCAGAATATCTAATTGATATCATGGTATATGTGTACCAATCAGATAGTCTCTTTATTCTGGGCTTAGATTTATTTACTAAAACCTTCTTTTCTAACTTAACTGCTTGAATCCTACTTTTATTTTTAAGCGACATAATGTCTCCTTTACGTAATAAATGTGATTTAGAAATACATTTATACGAGGATATTTTATTCCCACAAGCAATAATTTGATTTAAAATTACATTTTTTAAGATGAGGATACAGACAATGCTTAAATGTCATCTTTCGCGTTTAATGGGCGAGCATAAGATGAGTGTCGCTGATGTCACTAGAAAGACAGGTTTAGGTCGCAATACTGTGGCACTCTTATATAAAGAAACTGCACATAGGGTTGATCTAGAGACGATAGTTAAATTATGTCGTCTTTTCGAGTGCGAAGTTGGAGACCTATTCGAGCTAGAAGATGCGTAAAGTCAAAATATGATCTTTATATAATATGGAATAGTTTTCCTCTAATTTGTTTTTCTCTACATTATTACTAGGCTCATCTGTTGAGCTAGATCTTCGTTAATATCTAGCTTAATAAGCCGTTGGTAATTGTGATTTTATGTTACATAAGCTATGTTACATAACATAACCCCAAGTAGGAAATTAGCCATGGCTAAAGGTAATAGTGGACGTATAGTGATAGAAATTGACCCTTCATTTAAGGATGAGCTTTATACCGCCCTTAAAAAAGAAGAGCTAAATATGAAGGAATGGTTCCTTACTAGCGCAGAAGAGTTTTTAAAGAATCGATCTCAAATGAAGCTAAATCTTGTGACTGACAAGCAAGAAGCAATCAAAATAGGGAGGGGGTAAACAATGAAACATCTTAATAGCACCTCTTTAACCCCATTTAATGCGTCAAAAGTGGCATTTGGTCGGCATGAGACCTTTGGCTTACGTTACGGCTGGTTACCAAAAGGCTTTCAGGCATTTTTAGAAAATCCCGATATTTTTAAGGCTGACAATGCAACGGTTCGCTTAGGCGTCGGTAAAAATATGGTCAGCTCTATTCGCTATTGGCTACAAGCCTCTCGCATGATTGAACGGACAAATGATGGTTTGTTTGCTACTAAATTAGGTGTAGAACTTTTGAGTGAAGATGGTTGGGATCCTTATCTCGAAGATGAAGCTACTATCTGGTTAATTCATTGGTTAATAGCGACAAATGCTGAAATGGCAACCGCGACTTATTGGTTCTTTAATCGATTCCATAAACCAGAATTTACAACGGTAGAAGTTACTTCAGCATTACTTGATTTTGCAAGAGAAAAAATCACCGCAAAAACATCAGACACAACGGTTAAAAATGATATTGCACTCGTACTAAGAATGTACGTTCAATCAAATGGCAATACACGTACACCTTTAGAAGAAGCTTTAGATTCACCTTTATCATTACTACATTTAGCTTCACGATTGACTGGGAATAAAATGTATCAATCAAAGTCTGATACACATGAAAGATTACCTCTTGGTATTTTAGGGTTTGCAGTATCTGAATTATTTAAAATTCGTAACGACAATATGATTCCTCTTGAGGAGATTATGTATAGTCGAGATGGTTTTCCTGCTTTAGGATCAGTTTTTAGATTAACTGAAAATGCATTGATCACTAAACTCGAAAAATTAGTGAACTATATTCCTGGACTATTTGAATTACGAGAAACAGCAGGTATACATCAGTTATATAAGTTAGAAGATGTACATCCTAATCAGTACCTTAAGAAACACTACGGTCGTCGTACTAAGAGGGCTGCCGCATGAGTATTGAAAAATATATCAAAATAAATACACATTACACTCGCTCAATAAACCTTGAGCGAGATAGTGATTCATTAGCAGTTGTAGATGCATATATACCTACATCGCGTGCATTATCAACTTTTGAGCGCCTTACCGAAACCTTTGGTAAAGTAAGTACGCCACGAGCATGGGCGTTAGTTGGACCTTATGGATCCGGTAAGTCATCATTCGCAGTATTTTTGTCACATTTAATTACCGAACCAACGAGTGATTCTTTTAAAGCGGCAAAAAAAGTTCTTAAAGGTAGTGACCAAGCACTTGCAAGAAAGTTTGATAAAGAGTTAAAAGGCACAACGGGTTATTGCAAGGTTCTTTTAACGGGTAGTCCTGAACCATTAGCACAACGCTTTGTTACAAGTTTATATGATGCTGCACTCTCTTTTTGGTCGACACGACGTGGTCGTGCACCCGCGATCGTTACTGAGTTAGAAAAGCTGTCTAAAAAGAAAGAACCTAAAGTTAGCACTATTATTGAATGTGTTAAAAAATTGCAAGATGCTTTAGCGAAAGTTGAAAGTGCAGGCTTGCTTGTTGTGTTTGATGAGCTTGGTAAGTTTCTTGAATATGAAGCACGTCATCCCGGCGGAAATGATATTTACTTATTACAATCACTCGCAGAGCATGCGGTGACAGGTCATGATGCAAATTTATATATTTATGTATTATTACACCAAGCATTTGACCAGTATGCAAAAGGTCTTGGTGAGTCACTAAAAAATGAATGGGCAAAAGTTCAAGGACGGTTTGGAAATATTCCCTTCCTTGAATCCTCAGAACAAATATTGCGTGTTGTATCAGCCGCTTTCTCACATACATATGATGCTAAGAATAAAGCTGAAATTAATAAGTTTGCGACTAAAGCTGCAGACATCTTAGACAAGAACAACGCCTTACCAAGTGTTATGACTGCTGAAGCGGCAGCCGATATCTTTTCTAACTGTTATCCGTTGCATCCTATAAGCGCATTATTACTTCCAATATTGTGCCAAAAAGTTGCACAGAATGAACGTACATTATTTAGTTATCTTGGTAGCCGAGAAAAGCACGGTTTTAAAGATAGCCTTAAAGTAATTGAAAATGTAGGCGAATGGATTTATCCGTGGGAAATTTATGATTACTTTATTTTAAATCAACCTGCTGCACTTGCCGATCACTTTACGCATCGTCGTTGGGCAGAAGTTGTTACATCAATAGAACGTCTTGGAGATGCAAAGCCAGAACAGGTAAATATACTCAAAACAATTGGTTTATTGAACATCATTGGTGTGCATGGTGGTTTTAAAGCATCCAAAGATATTATTGATTTATGCTTACCTAAAAAATCAGAAGTAAAAAAAGTTACTGATAATTTAATAGACCGCTCAATTGTTCAATATAGAAAATTCAGTGGTGAGTTTAGAGTTTGGCAGGGTAGTGACTTTGATCTTGAAGCTGCAATTAATGATGAGATTAATCAGCAAGGCAGTATAGAGCTTGCTAATGAGTTAAATGAACGTAAAAGCCTACTACCCATTGTTGCAAGAAAATACACTATTCAAAATGGTACTTTGCGTTACTTCCAACCTATCTTTATTGATGCAGAATCATGTCATAGCCAACCGGTTAAAGATAATACACCGCGTATACTCTTCTTCTTAGCAGAAACGCCTGAAGATAAAGTTATCTTTAAAAATAAAGTTATTCTATATTATAGTGAATTGGACATTGCTGTTTTTTGCAACAAAGGAACGCAATTACGGCAAGCCGTGACAGATGTGATGGCTCTTCATCGGGTGCAAACAAATTGTCATGAACTACATTCAGATCCAATAGCACAACGTGAATATTATGATCGTGCAGCTGCAGCTGAAGATACTGAGAATGAATTGCTGACAAGTTTAACGGCATATCCTGAAGATGCTCAGTGGTATTGGAAAGGTGACAAACTCACGATTAAACACCAACGTGATCTTCAATTTGTTATGTCAGACATACTTGGAACTAGCTTCTCAAAATGTCCTGTTATCCATAATGAAATGATTAACCGTGATTTACCCTCGTCACAAGCTAATTCAGCAAGAAACAAGCTGTTATATGCCATGATGAATCATGCAGATTCAAGTGAACTAGGGATAACATTATTCCCACCTGAAAAGTCAATATACTTATCAGTTCTTCGTGAAATGGGTTTACATAAAAAAGATCCACAAAGTAAAGACGGTGCATGGAAGTTTGTAGAGCCTTCAAAAAGGTCAAGCCTATATCATGTTTGGAAACGAATTGATGAATTTTTCACATCAACAGATAGACAAGCAAAATCATTAGTAGAATTAAATGCAATTTTATTAGCTCCGCCATACGGTGTTAAGGCAGGTGTTTTGCCTATCTTATACGTAGCGGCTTATATCGTTTATCAACACGAGCTCGCGTTGTATGAAAACCGCGTTTACAAGCCGACCTTTACAGAAGAAATGTTAGAGCGTTTTGTAAAACGTCCGGATACTTTTACTTTTCAACGATTTAAAATTTCAGGATTAAATGCATCACTCTTTGAACAGTATTCAAAAGTAATACATGGAGATACTAAAAAGAGAACGCTACTTGAGTTAGCTCAACCACTGGCACAGTTCATGGGCGGTTTACCTAAATATGCACAAATAACTAAAAGAGAGCTTTCACAAGAAGCAATAGCAGTGCGTGTAGCATTTAACTACTCTAAGTCACCAGAAAGATTACTTTTTGATGAGTTGCCAAAGGCTGTTGGGTTTAAAGACTTAAATGAAAAGTCAGATGATACTGATTTAGAAAAATTTGCACATGTACTAACTAATGTATTACGTGAATTAAGAGACTGTCATAGCAATTTACTAGAAAAAGAACAATCATTACTTGCTCAAGCATTTAGTCTTAAAGACACTATGCCGCTCAATGAACTAAGGAAAGTTATTTACGGTCATTGTCATGGTCTAGAAAATTACACGGTAGATGTTCAAGGGTTACGTGCATTTATTCTTCGCCTAACAAAAGAAACAGGTAAAGATGAAGAGTGGCTAGAAAATGTACTGGTATTCTTAAGTGACAAACCATCAAAAAAATGGGATGACACAGATCAAGATAAAGCTGAATATCGTTTAAGTGATTATTCTCGACGAGTAATAGATTTAGAGAAAATTAGGCTACATGAAAAAGCCAGCACGAAAAATTTAAACGGTGATTACGATGTTTACCTCCTTCGCAGTATAAAGAAAGGGGGGGAGTTCTTAGATCAAGTCGTTGCGGTAGATAATGAAGCTAAAGATTCTATAAGCCCAATTAAATCTAGAATAAAAGAATCATTAAATGATTTAGCAAGTAATGAACTAATGCTTGCTGCCCTTGCTGAAGTTGTAGATGAGTTCTTAATCGACTACAACGAAAAAGAGTTATCGAAAAACAAACCTAAATCCACAAATCGTAAATCGAAACAAAAGAGTGGTGATGCAGCATGAGTACAAAAAATGATTCATACAAAGACTTTTTAAATGATGACCAGTACCGTCATGTATTAGGTATTTCTGGTGGTAAAGACAGTGCCGCACTTGCCATCTACATTAAAGATAGATATCCCGAAATTCATGAAAAAATGGAATATTTTTTTACTGATACAGGGGCTGAATTAGATGAGGTATATACCTTCCTAGATAAATTAGAAACGTATCTCGGTAAAAAGATAAATATGCTTTCAAATGATAGAAAGTTTGATCATTGGTTAACAATACACAATAACTTGCTACCATCTCCAAAAGCACGCTGGTGCACTCAAATGATGAAAATTAAACCATTTGAAGCGTTCGTAAAAGATGATCCCGTTATAAGTTATGTTGGTATTCGCGCAGATGAAAATCGAGAAGGGTACGTAAGTAAAAAAGACAGCATCAAAGCTGTATTTCCTTTTGTCGAAGATGGTTTAGTAAGAGATGATATCTTTCAAATACTAGAAGATTCAGTGGGCATTCCCGAATATTATAAATGGCGTTCACGTTCAGGCTGTTATTTTTGTTTCTTCCAGCGCCAAGAAGAATGGTTAGGTCTAAAAAGAAGACACCCAGACTTATTTGAAAAAGCAAAAAAACTTGAAGAAATTGCATTTGGTGGTTTTGATTGGGTTAATGGCGAACGAAAAGTAAAAAAATACGGCTATACATGGAGCGCAATTGGCCCCTTAGATGAAGTCATTAAAAAAGCCGAACAAAATGAAAAAGATGGCAAACTATTTAAAAAGAAAGTAAATGTAAGATGGCAGGATACGTTACGTAATGATGAAGATGATGATGACCCTGAAGATCAAGCATGTGTAATTTGTAGCTTATAGCACATGAGTTTTTTAGATATAAAATTTCCCGAACTATTAGAGTACAGTTCCGACGAAATACCTATACCAATTGAGTTTTATCTTGACGTCCTTCCTGAGTGTAAATGTATATATCTTAAATTAGGGTATTTCAGCTCTAAGGCTATACAGGTTTTGTCGTATAGTTTTGCGCAATTTATCTATAATGGAGGAGTGATAAAAATAATAACAAATCATTTTCTTTATAACGATGATAAAGAATTATTAGATGTGAATAATATAGATCTAGCAGGGAAATTTAAAAATGATTTGAAGTGGCTAAATGAAAACATTCAGGGTTCTGATAAACATTTTATGAACTGCCTTAAATTTTTAGTTAAATACAATAAACTTGAATTAATTCCCGTAATGTTAAAACCTGCACGAATGGTCCACTATAAACAAGGCTTATTTGTTGATGCTGAAGATAATGTTTTATTTATGGATGGTAGCTGTAATTTTACTGCAAATGGACTTCTAGAAAACGGAGAAACAATAAGTCTATTTAGATCATGGGGCTCAGAATTAGAGAAAAATAAAATTGATAAAAAACGTATTGATATAGAGAAAATAATAGAAAAGAAAAATGATAATTACCTCTATTTAAAAAAAGAACATATTCTGGATGCGGTTGCTGTTAATGGTGAAGAGAAAAAGATAGATGAATTACTCAAGGATGAGTTATGTCTAATGCATAATAGTGGATTAGGAGCTCAAATCACAGGTATATTTAATAAGCATGAAGAAATACTGAACAGTATAATTAAGAAAGTTGAAGTAACACCAAAATTCCCATTTAATTCATTTCCTCGAGATTATCAAGATGAAGCATATTCAAATTGGTTGAAGAATGAAAAGAAAGGAATATTTGCCATGGCAACTGGAACAGGTAAGACAATAACTGCATTAAACTGCCTTTTAAATGAATATTTAGAAGCAGGGAATTACCAGGCAATAATATTGGTACCATCTAAGCAATTGTTAAATCAATGGTACGATGAGGTATTACAATTTAACTTTCAAAATATTATTTTAGTTTCATCTGATTATGAATGGAGAAAAAGGTTAAATGAATTGAATACGAATATTTTATTCAATAAAAACAAGTCATTTATAATTATAGCAACGTATATAACATTCGCGGGTGATGATTTTCAAAGTAAATCATGTAATTTTCCTGAATCAACAATCCTTATTGCTGATGAGGCACATAATATTGGTATGGAGTCAGTTAAGAAATTATTAAAAAAAATTAAGTACATAAAAAGAATAGCTCTATCAGCAACACCAAAAAGAAATTTTGATGTTGAGGGCAATTTAGTGATCGAGAAATTTTTTAATGATGTTGAGCCTTATACATTCTCATTTTCTATGGAAAAAGCCATAAAAGAAGGAATATTATGTCATTATAATTATTATCCTCATATTGTTTCATTAAATACTGAGGAAATGGATGAGTATATTGATATTTCTAAAAAACTATTAAAATTTTTTGATCATGTGAAAAAAGAATATAAAAAGAATCCTGTCGTCGATTCATTATTACTAAAAAGAAAAAATATTCTACATAAAGCCGAAAATAAATTAGTCGCCTTTAGAAACATAATACAAGAACATAAAGTTGAGTGCGGAAATTTAAAATATACATTTGTATACGCTCCGGAAGGGAGCGATAAAGATAATGTTAGACTTATTGACAGATATATGGATGTTTTTGAAGAAATCTCACCATTCTCAAAGGCTTATGCATATACTCATCATACAGATAATAAAAATGAAGTGATGAAAAATTTTGAGAATGGATATACGGATGTACTGTTTTCAATGAAATGTTTAGATGAGGGAGTAGATATTCCGCGAGCAGAATTTGCAATATTTTGTTCAAGTACTGGAAATCCAAGGCAGTTTATTCAAAGACGAGGAAGAGTGTTAAGAACTCATCCAGATAAAAGTTTAGCAACCATACATGATTTAATAGTTGTCCCAAGTAATCCTGCCGACTCTGATACATACTTAATTGAGCGTAACATGATAAGGAATGAGTTAATTAGGGTAATATACTTTGCTTCACTAGCTGATAATTATTATGCTGCTATGGACGTTTGTGAAGAAATATCCGAGCGATATGAATTAGATTTGTTTGCTTTACAAGAAGAGTTGAGAGAGTAATCATATGAAATGCGAAAGAGAAGATGTATTAAATAACTTTCTTAAATCAGAAAAATTTAAGGAAATAACAGGTTTTACAGAAGATGAAATAAATAATATTAGTCTGGGTTCGGATTCATCAGATGTTTTTATTGAGTCGTTAAAGAAGCTGGTTATTACATATTGCAATGAAGATAGTGAAATGCAAGTGTTAAGGGCGATTAACACACGAATTAATACGTAATATTGTAGGGATAATAAAATGATAATTGATTCTATCTCAATGAAGAATTTTCAATGTTACTATGGCGAACATGAAAATAATAACTTTAAATTTAATAAAGGTTTAAATTTAGTTATTGGTGATAACGGCGGAGGTAAGTCTAAGTTGTATGATGCCTTTTATTGGGTTTTATATGATCAAGTTTTTCATTCAGATAGGAGAGAATTTGTAAAAACAAAAATATACCAAGAAAATCTACTATCTGATAAAGCAAAAAATGAGTGCAGTATTGGAGGTAATGTTGATGTTGAAGTTATACTTATTGCTTCAACAGCACAAGATAAATTATATAAGATTTCAAGAATATATAGTGCTAAAAAAACAAATGATAGAGAATGGGAGTGTGCTACATCTTCAAAACTTATTGTAGATGAAATGAAAAGTACAAGATGGTCAACAGTTAGCAGAGAAAAACATGACTCAATACTGGCTCGTGTAATCCCTAATCATCTCAAGCCCTATATGTGGTTTCAGGGTGAGCAAGTAGACGGCTTGATGGATTTTAGGGATAAATCAACTTTAGAAAAAGCAATTAACTTATTATCAAATATACATGTGTATGATGATCTTATTTCTATAACAAAAAATGGTTTTGATAAAGCGAACAAATCTTTAATAACAGCTCAAGCTAGACTTGTAAAAGACAAAGATAAGGCTGAAAAATTAACTGCCTCACTCGAGAAAAACAAGAAAGACATCGGCGCAAAGAAAGAAGCTATTGAAAAGAATAGAGAAGACTATGAAATAGCTAAAGATAAAATTGATGAATTAATTGGTCAGATTGAAGATGCGAAGCAAAAAGAAAGCTTAAAAGCAGAAAACAATGAACTGCAATTGAAGCTTGATGAAGAAAATAAACAGCTAAAAAATATTTATAATAGTCTACACAAAAAAATGTTTTCTGATTTCTGGATTTTGAAAAACTCACAGAAACACTTTGATAAATTCGCGGATAAATATACAAGGTATATTAGTACTCATAATAAACTTACCGCAGCTGAAAACCATAAAGATGTTCTTCCAGTAAACGTCCCTCAGCCCGTATATGTTGAACAAATGTTAGATGTGGAAAAGTGCCTTGTCTGTGGAAGAGACGCAAAGAATGGGACAGATGAATATAATCATATTAAAAAATTATTAGAGCGTGGTACAAAAAAAACTGATGTTTCGATATTTAAGAATGATTGCTCGTCAATTTTTTCTAAGTTGTATAATGATTGCTTAGGATTTAAACAGCTGATTATTTCAACTAACGAAAGAATTGAAAATGAATTTAATAAAATTGAAGAATTAAAAAACAACATAATTAAATATAATAAGAGAAAAAAAGAAATTTCGGATAACTTTGAAGATCTAATTGATGATAACAAATCAAATAATATAGTAAATTCATTTAGAACACATGAGATGAATAGGGATAAATATCAATCATTAGTTACAAGCGGCGAGGCTGATTTAATACGATTAGAAAAAAATCAATCAGGTTATGAAAATGAGTTTGCAAAACTTGTCAAAGGAGAGGTTAAATCTGAATTAGAGTTAGCAAATACAATTTTTAATAATTTACATGAAATAGCAAAATGTACCAGAAATGAAGTTTTCAATAAATTAATTGAAGAGCTAGAGGAAAATGCTAACGATCTTTTTGGAACGATGACTGAAAAAAATATGTCAATCACAGGGAAGATTAAACTTAAGAAAATATCAAATGGTCATTACATACCAGAAATTGTTGATAAAAATGGACATATCCTACCTTCACCTAATGACTCAAATATTATACTTGTGAAATTAGCTTTGATAATGTCAATTATAAATTCACGCGGTAAGTGGAGCGAGAATTATTCATTAATTTTAGATGCACCAACGTCTAAAATGGCAGAAAAATATACTCTTGGTTTCTATGAGACTTTAGGCAAAACTTTCAAACAAAGCATCGTTACAACATATGATTTTATCGACTCAGATCTAAATAATTTAAAAGAACAATTTAATTTAGGTAGTGTCTATATAATTAAATCGTTATATCCAAATGGAGATAGAACAGATAGAACAGATCTCTCTATTGAAATAAATAAGGTGGAATTATGAATTTAGTTCAAGAACGTATTTATAAAATAAACCCTGCATATTTAAAGGATTTTGACGAACTTGTTAAAGTTCATTCCCAGTTTGGGGGTGGAGGAACTGATGAAAAATTTAGTCGAGGAAAATCATTCTCTAATGCTTATGAATTTTATATATATGCCTTCTTTATAGGCTTGTATAGAGATGAGAAAAAAGAAATTCTTGATGATGACAATACAAAAACATTTTGGGAAATTGAAAACTGGAAGCCAAGAGAGCTAACTGATTATTTAATTGTCTGTGCAATTGCCGAGTCGGATTTTGATATGATTATGCTTGAGCAGATGGGCGAAGAAGATATAAAAGTACAGATTAAATTACTTAAGAATACAATTGAAGGTTTTGCAAATGCTGGTTTAAGCTACATTAATAATAAACTCAATAAAGAGCCAGATTTAATCGATGATGATATGTTTTTTATTAATCTATTGTCAGATGATTATTAGACTGCCAGTCTGATGGAGAATATAAGGTTCTCTATATGATAGTGTTTATTCGCTAAGAGCTACTAATAAATGATATGAAATATTACAATAAGTACCCTAATGATATAATATATTTGAGTTATAGGTTTTAAATGAATTATTTAAACAAATATGATTTTCTAAGAGGGGAAGTTTACAATATTAAAACAGTCCCTTTTGATAAAATAACTTCTGAAATAGAATCATACCCAGGATTATATAGCTGGTATATTCGACCGAAACCTAAAAGAGAAGATGAAATAATACCAATTTTAGGACAATTGCTTCAACAAACAGAATTAAAAGCAACATTGAGTGGTAATTTGCGCTTATCTTATGAAGGTGTTGTAACAAAAAATAAAGTTAAATTTAGTGCAACGAATAATGAGATGTTAAGAAATATATTTTTAACAGTACCTTACCCCCTGTATGTAGGTATAAGTATTAACCTCAAAGATAGACTTAAAGTACATGTAGAGCAACTTCATAAATGCATGGCTTCTTTATATGATGATAAACTTGAAGAAATTTCTATAGATACTGATGATGAGTCTTCGTATTTTGGAGGAAGATTAGCATCTATATTTTTAAACTCAGGAGTTAGTTCTCTAGATTGCTTATATTTACGTATATATGAATATAGAAATTTAGGTGAAACAAACACGATGTCTACTACTGAGAAGAAGAAAATTAAATCTGAATTAGCTGAAGTTGAACATATTGCTAATTCAATATTCAATCCAGTCTTTGGGAGAAGATAAGTATGGGAGATTTGTCTGGTTCAGCTATAACTCAACGTTCAATAGATGTTTATGGTATCACTGGGGAATTTACAGTTTTAAAACAGAATGATGAACAACCAATTAAGGTTAAATATTTTCAAACGGTTGCGTCTAATAGAGTGAATAATGCTTCGGGCAATGCTAATGATTTATTAGCTGAGCTTAAGCCCATGAGAGAACGTGTAAATTCAGAAGATTTAAAAGATCTTCGTTCACTACTGCAAAGAGATTTGAGTGACTATAGAGTTGCTAATGATTTAGTACCGTACTTACAAGGTAGAAGTTCTATAGTTGGATTTTTCCCTTCAATTCTTGTTGCGTTAATGCCAAAAGGTTTTTTAAAGGGGGGGCATGATGCAATGTATCCTCGACCAGAGGAAATTTCCTCATCTGAAAAAAAGCATGTTAAATATGATGATTTTTGGAATGTTGAAAATTTTAAAATGGGTGAAAGTTTTGTTTCTCTTGCTCGTTTATCTGTTAACCCAGTAGATACTGATTTTATTGTGTTAGATGGTCAACATAGGGCTAATGCATTTAGATATCTTGCTGGTGCATTTGATGATGCTACTGATGACTCATCTATTTATAGTGTGTTTTATCAAGATTGTGGAAGTCCGGAACCGTCTAGTTTTAACGCAGAATTACCTGTTACTATTGTATGGTTTGAAGGGGAGTCTGGTGTTCCTTCGAGTTTAATTTCTAGAAAATTATTTGTTGATGTTAATACAACAGCTAAAAAAGTTAGTGAATCAAGAAATATTTTATTAAATGATACTGAGCTTGCTTCAATATGTGTTACTAGCTTTTATAGTAAGGTAGCCGAACTTGGATATAATCTAGATAGTTTATCTTTAATGCATACTGGTTTTGATTGCGAAGGTAAGTTTCCATCTGAATTTCCTAAGATGACATTGTTTTCACCTAAAACTTTACATTATATGTTGTCATATTTTTTATTGGCGGTACCACGACATATGGATCTTGGTAATAAGATAGGTAATGATTCATATGGTAATTTTGGTACTTTCCATGAACGATTGAAAGATTTATGTGAAGGGGTTAATGATGAATTGATTTCAAAAGTTACATCTGGTGACAGTGAAGCTTTAATGAAAATCGATAAGATTTTCAAAGATAAATTTATTAATAAGTTATATAAAGTCATCAATAATTTCATCTTTCTTAAATCACATTTTTCAGCTTGTAAAAACATCGATAAAATAATAAATGGAACTGGAGCTGCTGAGCGTATTGGTGCTTGGAATAAGATCTTCAGAGGTGGTGAAGGATTATATAATGCATTTAATCAAGCTGAATTTGATCAGGGAAATTTAACGGGAAGAATTCAAACATATAAAGTTGCTGTAGATGATATCAATAAAGAATTCACTGATTTGCGTAGTGAATCTTTAGATGGATATGATGTCGCTTTCGCATCCTTTTCATCGCAAGCTGGTCTTACAGGATTTTTTATGGCTCTAGAAAGTTCTTTTGAAATTGATGGATGGTCTGATGACTTAATTGAAAAGTTTTTATCTGCGATTAACTCATATACAGCTCAAGAATGGGTGATTATACTTACAGAGTATAAACGAGGCGTTCAACTGGAAAGCAGTCCTAAGTTATGGCCATCGATGAGAGAAATTTTCCTTCGCTTTATTGAATTAAAAGAGGAGTCATGGACATTCTTTAGTAAATCCACGTTACATGATTTTCATCCTGATTATATTTTTTGTAAAAATATCATAAATGAGGATTTAAAAGGCTTCCATAGAAGCTCTCCTGATGAAAAACCTAATAGTAAAGATATTGATGATTGGGTTAGTGCTTCGGTTAGTCGATTGAAAGAATGCCTAGATAAACTTTCTGTAAAGACGTGTGATGAGAAGCTATTAAGACAAAAGTTAAATGATTTTACGGAAAAACGAATAGATGCATTTTATCCTGAAGAAGAATAAAGCATTTTGTTTACTAAGGGTTGAGGTTCATACTCACCAGAGTAATCAAAAAAATCGATATCTTGATCTCGCATTTTAATTTTTATTCGTTCTAGTAACATCGGTGTATCCTTACTCCAGTCATCATATCGGAGTAAGGTTACTTTCCCTGAAGTCATATGTATCTTAACTAAATCAATCCCTTCAATATCACCATAGAGTTGTACCGCACAACCTATATATACACGTAGTGTAGGGGGGAGTTGATTTATTAATGAGCTATGCAGTGTGTAGGAATGTGTTCCATCCAGGTAACCGGTGTTTAGTCTCTTATACGTATTTTCGCACGCAAGTCTAATATTCTCAGGTGAACCGACTGAGAATAAAAGTTCTTTTGCTGTTTCAAGTGCTTCGGGATAAGTATTAAAAAATACTTTTAAATCACGTTTAAGACTCTCTGGCATATGCGCATAGGCTTTTCTTCTATCGAATAAGCCTAATGCAAAATAAACTAACAAATCACGCGTTCTTTCTTTTTGAGACTGTTCAAAATCTTCGTTACCATATGAATCAATTAGTGCTTCAAATGCTTTTTTATGTGAGCCAGCAACAGAACGAATACGTTCTGAAAATTCAAACTCTGGATTTGCAGGAATGCGACCAAGTTCAAGGCATGTTTTCCAAAAGTCATTAAAAAGCTCCGCATGTTTTTCAATTTTGTCTTTTGTAACTTGAGGTGCTGTTTCACGTCTTTCACGTTGAGTGAGGTGTTGCCAGGTACGTTTGTTTTTTTGACGTTCAGATAAAAATAACTGTTCTTCATCTTTATCTTTAAATACAAAGAAAACACCGGGATTAACTGCAATGGCATTTTCTTCAAGAGTTGATTCAATATAACTACGTAGCTCAGCTTGATTGAAATATTTTTGAAAGGTGTTACGTGAAGTAATAATGCCATCTTTATACGGTTTGAACTGGGATGTGACAGATTCACCTGCAATCATAGCTGAAACAGCAAGTACTTTATTTGCATGCTGATATGCATCTTTGAGTGTGCTATCGCGTTCACTCCGTTTTTCTATAACATTAATAACATAACCGATATTTACGATATCTGCTTTTTTCTTATCATTGTCTGCTCTATGTACCGGATCCCATGAATGTATATCAAGACCATGAGCTTCGAGTTCTCGAACGTCGTCACCTTTACCACATCCATAATCAAATATTGAAAAACTGCCATCGAAATAGTGATGGCGAGCAAGTAGTTGCATGGGGACAGATAAACGATCACGATCTATAGCAGTACGGTGACGTTCAACATTAACTTCACCCGTAACCGGTGTTTGTTCTACTGTTTCATCAATCTTTAGTTTTATATGACCATCTTCAAGAACATATCCTTTTCGTTTTATTACTTTTGCCCAAGATTGTTTAAAACCAATGGTTTTTGTATTTTCATATAGCCCTGCATCTTCGCCTTCTTTAGTTAAACTTTTAAATACTTCAAAGGAAGGATGATTAGGTTTTATAAAGGTTTCTTTTCTGTGAAGAATCGGTGGATTTTCAGACTTTTTATAGCTGCTCTCACGTACAGTTCTATCTTCAAGATTAACGGTATAACTCGTATGTAACGCGGGATATGAGTCTTCTAAGAAATCTGGATAATCAAGTAATGTGATTTTGTGATCTCTTTTAAAAAACTTGAGAACATTCCAGTCCTTATCACCTAGCTTAAGCTCACTAATAGCTTGTGCGAGATGAGTAACTAGCTCTTCAGGTATAACATCAAGAGCTGACTCGTGAATGTACACAGCATCAGGCAATTGTTTCCCAACCGGTATTTTCTTAACAAATTCTTTAAATTCACGAAATTCCATGAGAATAATCTAATATACCTTGAAAATTTTATTTTCCTTAAAATACCATATAAATCAATGTTATAGTTAATAAAATCTAGTCTAGACTAGATTCTAATATTTGAATTAATAATGATATATCCACCTGTGTCCTATTAATAATTGTTATACGACTGTTGAGCTTTTGAGAAAACAATTTATTCTAGGATTGAGTACATATAATTATGACTAATAGAATTATAGAGATTTCCGAAATTGAAAGAATATTTCATAATGAATTTAACAAGCTTGTTTGAGAGTTTGTAGTAATAAACCTGGATGTTGATAAAGCGGCTGAGTCACAACAGGAGTATGTGTGGCATCCAGGTGTTTATGTTTGGTGGCATTCAGTTAATGGCGTAATTAAAGTTGGTCGTCATTTTACAAATTCTAGAAAGAGAGCAATAGAGCATATTAATGCTAATACGGGTGGTAAAATGCGTGATTTTGCCAGCGATAACAATACTAAAATTATTTTATTTAATGTAATTGATAAAGAGAAAATACATTGGGTGGCAGCTCTAGAAGTATTTTTCGAAAGAGTGCTATCACCAGAAATTAAAGCCGCTCGCTTAGGTTAGGAGTCGTATAACGATCGGTACAAGTAGAATATATTTAGGGATATATTATGAGTTATCAAAAAATCAGGTTCGGTAAATATAACCTCATTATTGAACCATTACAGGGGTTCTCTAATGCAGTCTTTAATGCTCGTAAAACTCCCTCTGTTGATTTTGATGATTTATGTGAATATTTAGACAAAGAGCTATTAATAACTCATAAAAGACAAAACTTAAATGATGTAAAGGGAGCGGGTAAGCGTTATTGGGGTGAGCTAAATGAAGAGACTATAAAAAAACTTGAAGCAATAGCTCTCACATATAACGCAGAATCAAATTTATCCGTATATTCTTGGACCGTTTGCTCAAAAAACACTATATACAAAACGATAGATAAAACACTACGAAAGGATAGAGAAACAGGGATACCAAAAGATATTATTGATTTTTTTGTTCCTGGTGGCCTCAAGGTTGGCGATAAGTCTAATATTACCCTGCATGTTAATAATGAAGAGTTCATGGCTGTAGTAATGCTGAAGCCTGATGGTAGGTATAAGCTAAAACTAAGCAGCATTGGCGATATTTTAAACTTGTCATTATTGCATGATGGTAAAGATACCTTATGGTTTGAGAGGTCTTATGATGATGGATTTCATGTATATACAGACAGCTCAATTAAATCATTATCTTTGAAACCAAATAATTTGACAAAGCCGCTACGAACGACAGCAAGAAGAGAAAGTGAGTATCGCGTAGGACAAGATTATTTTAGGAATCAAGTAATAAAGGCTTGTAATGGACGTTGTGTAGTAACAGGCGTTGAAGATACTAAATTACTTATTGCAAGTCATATAAAACCTTGGGTTGAATCATCTGGTGATGAAAAGATGGATGGTAATAATGGACTTCTATTAGCTCCTCATGTTGATAAATTATTCGATATAGGTCAAATAACATTTTCAGATGTTGGTAAAATTATTATGTCAGAGGACTTGTCAGCTTCTATCCTCGACACTTGGTGTATAGACATAAATAAAGAATACTCATTAAATGAGAACCAAATAAAATACATGAAATATCATCGTCGGTTATATAAATATGAATCATGATAAGTTTACTAAAAATGTCAGAAATTTATATTCAATAGTTAATGAACTAGAAACAATGTTTCCAGGAAGACCATTTACACCAGATGGTCACCTTGTTGGGAGTTTAGGTGAATGCCTTGTTGCTGATGCTTATAATCTCGATTTAATGCCGCCTTCTAATCAAGGTTTTGACGCTTTAACTAAAGATGGTAAAAAAGTTGAAATCAAAGCAACTCAAGCAAATAGTGTCGCTTTTAGAAGCTGCCCTGAATATACAATTATTATTAAAATATTTAAAGATGGGACATTTAAAGAATACTATAATGGGCCAGGTATCTTGATCTGGCAACAATTCGAAGGAAGGAAAAAACCTTCGAATGGTCAGTATCAAATATCTTTAAATAAGGTAAAGAGTTTAAATGAATCTATTTCCATGTCCGATAAAATTAAAAAGCTACCTTTATTTTAGTTACTTAAACATCATTTTAACAAGATAGAATTTGCGTAATTATGGTGACACTAATAGCCGGTAGCTGACCCTGACTTAGGTTATTAGAGAGGCAATCATCTGAGATTCTAGATTACTTATTCTTAATGTGTTAATTTAATCTTATCAGGCAGTCCCCCACTGTCTTAACATTATATGAGCAACGCTTAATGGAATAGCACTTATAATAAAATGGATGAGTCTTAAGCCTTCCAAATATAAAGACTAAACACTCTTAAATTTATGAGCGGGGTACGTAAATCCTGTACTGTTAATTTGAGGTTTAAGTACTGTTAAATAAGACATGTTAATTAAATATCAATATATAAACTTAAAGCATATTTTAATTTAAAGGTGTTAGTTAGATTTAATATAAAGGAGTGGATATGAATATAGATAAATGTACTGCAATAGACGAATACCTAAAAAGAGAGTTCCCAAATTCAGAAATTGAGCAAGCTAACTTTGCTGGCTGCCAACATTATAAAATTCAAACTGAAAATAATTTGCTTATGTTAAAAGTTGGTGAAGAGTTTATTGGAGATACTTCACTAAAAGATATTATTCAAAATCTAGAGGAATGGGAAGTACCAAATCTACTTAAAGAAAATAGCAGGCTGGGTATCTTAATTACTAGAGCTGGGGCTAGCATTTATGAACGGAACTTGTGACAAATAAAATAAATTCCTCAAGTTTCTTATTGCGACGCTACTTATTTAAATCTTATTTAAATGTTATGTGTCTTTTTAGCTATTGCGCTCTCTAGAGTTAAAATCTATTTACATTATGAAGTCCTAGTCAGGGACTTATAATTTCTTGTTAAGGAAGGTTTATAAATGACGATATTACAAGAACTCTTTAAATGGTCAAAAGGACTTCCCGAATGGCAACAAGACGCTATAGCAAGACTTTACCAAAAATCTCAGCTTTCTGATGGAGACTATGATGACCTTTATGCGTTGTTAAAAAACGCACATGGAATAATGGATATACAAGAAAGGGTTCCAAAAAAACTTGCAGATGAGCAAGTAGCTGCTCCGCAAACTGATAATCGCCTTGTACAGTTAGTTGCAATTAAGAATCTTCGTAATGTTAACGCCTTAGCAGAAAATCAACGGCTTCCAATTAGTCCTGTTGGCTTGAGTGTAATATACGGTGAGAATGGCAGTGGAAAATCTGGATATTCGCGAGTATTTAAGAAAGCATGTCGTGCGCGTGATCAACGAGAGCCAATTCATCCTAATGCTCATTTAACTCAAAACAATATAGCTTCACCTCAAGCTACTTTTGAACTCATTGTTGATGGCAATCCTCATGAGGTTGAATGGACATCGGACAATGTTTCGCCAGAAGAGCTTTCATCTATTGCTATATTCGACACTCATTGTGCACGAGCATACGTTGATAACCAAGGTGATTTTGCATATGTCCCTTATGGTCTTGATATTCTAGAAGGTCTAGTAAAGACTTGCAAAAAGCTTCGCGTGATGGTCACGAAAGATTTAGTTGGTAATAAGCCGAATTTTGAAGTCTTTGGAACATTAGTTGCCACGGAAACAAAAGTTGGTAAGTTTCTTTCATCTTTGACAGAGAAAACAAAAGTAGAAGACGTTGAGGTATTATCTACATTAAGTGATGCTGAACATCTGCGATTAGCTACGTTAAACAAATCTCTTGCAGAAACTGATCCAAAACAAAAAGCTAAAATTATTAGATTACGAGCTACTCGTTTTGCAAGTCTATCCAAAAGAATTAGTGAGGCTGTTAATGTTATCAGCGACACAAATGTTGATAACTTAAAAAGTCTGATTGATAAATCTAATGTTGCGAAGCAAGCAGCTATTTTAGCTGGTCAAAAATTTAGAGAAACTCCAGGTCTTCTTCCTGGGACTGGCGGAGAAGCTTGGAAAGCACTTTTCGAAGCAGCAAGAGTCTTCACAATTGAATCCCATCCTGGAATGATATTCCCACATTTAGATCCTAAATCGTTCTGCCCACTTTGCCAGAACCCTCTTGAAATGGATGGTTCTGGAAGACTAGAAGCATTTGAGGCTTTTTACCAGCAGGCTGCAGAGCAAGCAGACAAAGCTGCAAGAAAATTGGCCGAAGATGCATTTCTAGCAATTAAACAATCACAGCTAGATTTGAATATTGATGAAGCTTTAGCTAAAGAACTTAAAGATCTAAATCAAAAACAGTCAGATGATTGTGTCAATCTCCAGAAGTTACTATTGGAAAGGAAGTCTACTATTCTTGATGCAGCAAAACCTGAACAAAGCTGGGACATAATTCCTAAACTACCAAAAGGACATGTTGAATTTCTAGAGAAAATAACGCAACAATATATTGTAGAAGCAAAGACTCTTGAAGACTCTATGGATGAAAAGGCAAAGAATGCTCTAATTAAAGAAAAAGAAGAATTAGATGCACGCCTTAAGCTAAATGATTTAAAAGTTTCAGCTTTGGAAGCCATTAATAAGTTGCAGCTGACGGGAAAATTAAAGGCATGTATTAATGCAACAGCTGCAACGAATATTTCTCGTAAGTCTACTGAGCTTTCAAAAACTATGGCAACCCAAGAAGTTGTAGATGCACTTAATGGAGAATTAAAAGAACTTAATGTTCACGAATTGAAAGTTATTATGAAGCCAGAATCGCCAGACGGTAAAACTAGATTTAAACTGGTTCTGGAGGTTGAAAGGAACGTACCGGCAAAAGATATTTTAAGTGAAGGTGAGCAACGTGCTATTGCAATTGCATCATTTCTTGCAGAGGTAAATCTTGGGAAACAACGTGGAGGGATAGTTTTTGATGATCCTGTTTCTTCGCTTGATCATCGTCGTCGTTGGCATGTTGCAAAACGTTTGGTAGAAGAGGCAAAGAATCGACAAGTCATAGTTCTAACACACGATATTTATTTTCTATGTATTTTACAACAAGAAGCTGATACTGCTGAAGTTGAGTTATTTACACAATGTATCCGAAAAGCTCCTGATGGGTTTGGTGTACAGAGTGATCGACTTCCATTTGATGCAATGTCAACATCTAAGAGAGTAAAGCTACTTAGATCAAAGCATGATGTGGTCGCATCAGTATACAAAGAAGGAGATGATGCTGAAGTAACTCGTCTTACTCGAGACATATATTTCGAGTTAAGACTTGCTTGGGAACGAGGTGTTGAGGAGGTACTATTACAGGGTACAGTCACACGCTTTGGCGAAGGGGTTTCGACACAAAAACTTAGTTATGTAGTAGTGGAAGATATAGATTATAAATGTATTGATGATGGTATGACAAAAAGTTCAAAGTTCGCTCACGATCCAGCTCTTGGTGCTCATCTTCCAACTCCACATCCAGATGAAGTTATTGCCGACATACAAGCACTAGAGGACTGGAGAAAATCTATCGAAACTCGTAAAGATGGAATTCGTGCAAGACGTACATAATTTTTCAAAGAATTAGGAAAAATACTTATATGATAAAGATCCCATATGTAGCTAAAGCATTCCCTAAAAGTATTTATGGTTCATTGCTTCAAGGAAATAAAAGTTTAAGTATTGATTGGTATGACCTTATTTGGGCGGCGATAACAGTAGGTAAAAAAAATAAAAGTCAAATTTCAAAGCATGGCATCTACTCTATATATGAGATAATTAATCGTTCAACATTGGTTTGGACATCACTTAAGTCGGACTCTTCGGATTTAGTGAAAACAGACATATATAAAGATATGGATCCAACTGAAAAAGCATTTATTTCGTTTTCATTAGGTATGATGGTATCAAAATTATTTTCTGATAAGTTACTGAATGTACCTTGGCTTGAACATATAAGTAACTTTAGTGGCACCCTTAAAACATATGGAAAAACCAAATCAAGGCCTGATCTAATCGGTCTAAACAACCGTGGCGAATATGTAATTGTTGAAGCTAAAGGAAGAACTAACGAGTTTGATTCTATTGCTCAATTAAAGGCTAAATCACAAAGTAAAGTTATAGCTTCTGTTGGAGGCAACAAACCAATTCTAAGAGTTGCATCACAATCTTATTTCAAAAATTGCTTAAAAGTACATTTTGAGGATCCCGAAGGGATTGATGAGGAATCAATAGATTTAGAAATTAGTGAGGATGATTTTTTTAGAACATACTATGGACGATTTAGTAGTCTCACAGAAAATGACTTGTCATTATTAAAGCCTCTTGGTATTCAACTTTCATTTACTAAAGAACTTGCAGAATGCTTTAAATTAGATAATTATTCCAAATTAATTGTTAAGGAAAAAAATGGCTCTGAAGATGATACGGACTCTGCAGATGCAGCTGATACGGGGTATATAGATAACACAGGCTTTAAAGTGTTCTCTGATGGTTTAATGATTAAACTAAAACCAGAAATTTGGGGAGAAAGTAATATGAATTTGGAACCTAAAGTCAGATAAATATTACAAACAAAAACATATTAGTTTTATTTAATACGTATGTATGATTACGCAGTTTCTGGATCTCAGTGCCCACTGTACTGCATCACTTCATAAATTGTTTTCCCACTATTCACCGAATCTGTAATAAACCCCGCACGTAATGAGTGTGCACCAAATAGCTTTTCATCTAACCCAATGAGCTTAATCCGTTTCTTCACGATTTTATAAATACTTGTTCCTGTGATAGCTGGGTAGAGCGTTAAGTCTGCTTTAATCCCTCTAAAGATATTTCCTTCACGTATTCCACTTTTAAGTAACCATTGCTTTAAAGCTAATGCAGTATCACCTGATATCGGTACACTAAACCCATCGGCTTCCTGGTCTGTTTTACTTTTCGCAAGGGTAATAAGATAACCATCTTTTGTTTTAGCGATGTCGTTTGTGGTGAGATTAACGATTTCACTTCGACGACGTCCACCTGAACAAAACGCCACAAGTAATAACGCTCGATCACGTATACCAATGAGTGTGTTATCACAGGTCGCTAACATCTTATCGAGGATGTCACGAGTTATAGCTGCTTTCTGGGCAGGTCGTTCGACGCGTAAGGACTTGCAACGTTTGAGTAAAAGCTTAACCTGGTCATTAGTAGTAGGCGAGGCAACCCCCGCTTTTTATGTCCTACGCTGACACTTGCTAAGTAACGTCGCAATGTACTCACCTTTAATCGTCGCGGACTGTCTTCACTCAAATGATATAAACAAAATTGTATTACAACGTCAGGTGTCACCGGATAATTGTTCTTAAGTATTGATAGGTGTGTAGTGGCATAGTTAATTTGGCCACCTAACTAGAGGTGATATCATACACCTCGTAACATGATAGGTGGAAAAATGACCAAGAAAAGCAGACC
>Ga0316209_1001081_pt1 | contig 32845 bp, 29 predicted proteins | sample 6monopyrite_MG_FD_204945 | JGI IMG/M metagenome (GOLD analysis project Ga0316209, IMG submission 204945) | Microbial mat bacterial communities from mineral coupon in-situ incubated in ocean water Damariscotta River, Maine, United States -... | ecosystem: Environmental > Aquatic > Marine >...
TGAACGAAAAACCCTGGCAGGGCTAAAATCAGTAAATCAACTCAACAAAGCTTAGTATAAAATTGAAACCGAACAGACTGGATACGATCAGAAGCAGGGTTTTTCAGGTGTTGCCTGATAACGCTCAACGCTGGATACAATTTCAGCTTTGGCCTCATCAATATCAACCCAACCATCAACCTTAACCCACTTGCCAGATTCAAGATCTTTATAATGCTCAAAAAAATGTGAGATCTGACCCAGTAACCCAGCAGGTAAATCATTGACTGACTGAATGTGCTCATATTGATTAGACAACTTACTGATCGGCACGGCAATCACTTTGCCATCAACACCCGCTTCATCTGTCATTGCCAACATGCCGACAGGACGGCAACAAATCACAGAGCCGCTGATCAACGGAATAGGTGTAACCACCAAGACATCAACCGGGTCACCATCATCTGACAATGTGTGCGGAACATAACCGTAATTACAGGGATAAAACATTGGCGTGCTCATAAAACGATCAACGAACATTGCGCCGGTGTCCTTATCAACTTCATATTTAACCGGGTCACTGTGTGACGGAATTTCTATGATGACATTAATTTCATCTGGAGCCTTGCTCCCAGGGCTCACCCTATCAAGATTCATTCTTACTTCACCTCTACGCAGAAAAAGATTTTAATTATACAGGATTCAGCAATTTATATGTCGGCGAAGTTACAACTCGAACTCTAATCAATACCACAACTCAGCTGCTCTCTTTCAAAAAGCACGAGTTTATGTGGCATATTTCCTGCCAAACATTGCACATAACGACAAAAACTCCTATTCTCAAGCCTGCGCACTCCCTTGAAGTATGCAGCATTAAATAACTGAGATGCGTAACGACATGGTCTGAATCTTTATTCAACAGGTTGTACATCAATAAGGGGGATTTATGAGCAGTATTCAATTCATGCCGCCAATTCTGGGCGGTGCTGGTCTTCTAGTCGCTTACTTTATTTTTCAACTCGTCAAAAAATTCCCGGAAGGAAAGGGCAAAGTCGCCGAAATTGCCGAAGCCATACACCTTGGGGCAATGGTTTTTATCCGTCGAGAATATTCGATGTTGGCTATTTTCGTCGTCGTCGTCGCCATATTACTCGCTGTTTCACTGGGAATCGATACCACATTGGCCTTTTTGACAGGCGCTATAGCCTCTGCCAGTGCCGGCTATATTGGCATGAACACAGCAACAAAGGCCAACGCACGCACCACAGTGGCGGCGGCAGAACAAGGTGCGTCTTCAGCTTTAACAGTGGCTTTTTTTGGTGGGTCTATTATGGGTTTATGTGTCGCCTCGATCGGCCTGCTAGGTCTCGGCCTGCTTTATTATTTCTACGGCAATAACCCCGAAACCGCTCACGTTCTCAATGGTTTTGGCATGGGCGCTTCCAGCGTGGCCTTGTTTTCACGCGTAGGTGGCGGTATTTTCACCAAAAGCGCCGATGTCGGAGCCGACCTTGTTGGTAAACTCGAAGCCGGGATCCCCGAAGACGACCCACGCAATCCTGGTGTTATCGCCGACAATGTAGGTGACAACGTCGGTGATGTTGCAGGAATGGGATCGGATATCTTCGAGTCATATTGCGGTTCAATGATCGCCACCATCGCCATCGCCACCACCATGTCAACTGAAGCATTACTGCTGCTTGGCGCGCAATCCAGCCTGATGTTTTTACCTCTGGCACTCGCCTCAGCAGGCCTCATTTGCTCTATTCTGGGCATTATTTTAATTCGTATTTATGCCAACAAATCACCTGATGTGGCATTACGCATAGGCACTATTGGCGCCTCACTGCTGTTCATAATTGCCGCCTATTTTGTGGTGCAATTCGCTGACATTCATACTGGCGCTTGGGGGGCTGTTCTCGCCGGATCAGTTGGCGGCATCGTCATTGGTCTCGTCACCGAATATTTCACGGGTGGCGCGCCGGTCAGGCACATCGCCAAATCAGGTGAAACGGGTCCAGCCACCGTAATGATCACCGGTCTCGCCACCGGCATGCGCTCTGTCGTGGTGCCAATACTCACAATCTGCCTAATCATCTTTATCTCAACCGAGTTGTGCGGGCTCTACGGCGTCGGTATTGCGGCTGTCGGCATGCTCGCCACGGTCGGCATTACCATGGCTATCGATGCTTATGGGCCCATCGCGGACAATGCTGGCGGTATCGCAGAAATGGCCGGGCTTGGCGAAGATGTTCGTGAAATTACCGACTCACTGGATGAACTGGGCAACACCACGGCAGCCATCGGCAAAGGTTTTGCCATCGGCGCAGCGGCATTAGCAGCATTGGCGATCATTACCGCTTTTGTTCAGGACGTTTCATCACGCATACCAGACTTCAGCCTGAACCTGGTTGACCCCCACGTATTAATCGGACTGTTCCTTGGTGGGCTATTCCCGTTCCTGATTGCCGCCATGACCATGACGGCTGTCGGCGACGCCGCTTTTGACATGATCAAGGAAATTCGACGCCAATTTAAAGAAATTCCAGGCTTGTTAGAAGGAAATGCCAAACCTGACAATGCCCGATGTATTGATATCGCTACACAGGCTGCGCTTAAGAAAATGATCATTCCAGGCATTCTCGCAGTCGTAACACCCGTCATCATTGGTTTTGGGCTTGGCCCCGAAGCCTTGGGCGGCATGCTTGGTGGTGCCCTGCTCAGCGGAGTATTACTGGCACTGATGATGGCCAATGCAGGCGGCGCCTGGGATAACGCCAAAAAATATGTCGAAAAAGGCAACCTTGGCGGCAAAGGGTCAGATGTTCATACTGCCTGTGTGGTGGGTGACACCGTCGGCGACCCTTTCAAAGACACCTCAGGCCCATCGATGAACATTCTAATTAATGTGCTGGCCATCGTCAGCCTGGTCATCGCGCCACTATTAGGATAAAAAAATAGGACTTAGGGCTAAGTCCTAAGTCCTAAGTCCTATTTTATCTTAAACTCAGCCTTCAGCTTCTTCTTAACCGCCACATTCTTCAGCTCCACATACTGCGGCAGGCCATTTTTGTAGGGCGGGTAATCCTCACCACGAATTAGCGGCTGCAAATAATCTCGGCATTTTTGTGTGATGCCAAAGCCATCGCGAGTGATATAGCCGCGCGGCATCATTTTTTCCTTATTGGCCACCCGCGCCAACTTAACCTCGCCGACCTTCCAGCGATAAGGCTTGTTCGATGTTCTGACAATAGTCGGCATCACAGCATTCTTACCGGAAAGCGCCAACTTAACCGCCGCTACGCCCATTGCATAAGCCTGTTCCACATCGGTTTTTGAGGCGATGTGGCGCGCTGCTCGCTGCAAATAATCCGCCACTGCCCAATGATATTTATAACCCAGCTCACTGCGGATCATCTCCGACAATACCGGTGCCACACCCCCCAACTGAGCATGGCCAAACGCATCACGCAGACCCGTTTCCGCCAAAAACTGCCCACGATAATTGCGCACCCCTTCGGATACCACAATGGCGCAATAACCGTATTTTTTTACCGACAACTTAACGCGCGCCAGGAACTTGGCCTTATTAAAGCTAATCTCAGGAAAAAGAATGATATGCGGCGCATCACCCTCTTTCTCAGCAGCCAAACCACCCGCTGCTGCAATCCAGCCCGCATGTCGCCCCATCACTTCCAGCACAAAAATTTTGGTAGATGTTTTCGCCATAGAGGCCACATCAAACGCTGCTTCGCGTATCGATACCGCGACATATTTAGCGACAGAGCCAAAACCAGGACAATTGTCTGTAACCGGCAAATCATTATCCACCGTCTTGGGAATTCCGATACAAGTAATGGGATAGCTCATAGACTTACCCAGCTGCGACACCTTGTGAGCAGTATCCTGGGAATCACCACCGCCGTTATAGAAAAAATAATGAATATTGTGCGCTTTGAAGACTTCGATTAGGCGTTCATATTCAGCCCGGCTCTCATCCAAACCTTTGAGCTTGTAACGACAAGAACCAAACGCACCGGATGGTGTATGGCGTAAAGCGGCAATGGCTCGCGCAGATTCACGACTGGTATCAATCAAATCCTCTGTTAGAGCACCAATAATCCCATTACGACCCGCGTAAACCTTGCCAATTTTATTTGGATAGCGCCGCGCAGTTTCTATCAGGCCACAGGCCGTGGCATTAATAACCGCCGTAACGCCACCAGATTGCGCATAAAAAGCATTCCCTCGACTCATTGTTTTCCTCCTTTTCATCAACAAAAACCCACCCAAGCGGAATTTATGCTGACTATGATTGAAAAATAGGCTTTCCAACACCTCAAAAAAACGTTATAAGCATACGAATACTGTTTGAATAGCGGTAACATTAGCGCAGTCACAATGTAATCGCCAGCAAGCATTGCCATCAGACGGTGTTTCTGAGCATAAATTGCATGAAATATAGAATAATTAAAATTAATAACAACAAATTGAATATTACAAACATTCAGACGGAGTAAAATAATGAGAATCGTCTTACTGGGTGCCCCGGGTTCCGGAAAAGGTACACAAGCCAAACTGTTAACGGAAAAATACCAAATCCCCCAGATTTCAACCGGCGACATTCTCAGAGCCGCCGTTCTGGCCGAAACCCCGCTAGGGAAACTTGCCAAAGCAGCCATGGATTCGGGTGGACTTGTCTCCGATGAAATTGTACTGGCACTGATCCGAAACCGACTTGTCGAAGCTGACGCAGAAAATGGCTTTATCCTCGATGGCTTTCCACGCACCATCCCCCAGGCTCACGCACTGGACCATATGCTGTCTAAAATGGAAAAATCACTGGAAACTGCGCTGCTAATTGAAATTGAACCCGACACGCTGATTCAGCGCATGACCGGTCGCCGCACCTGTGAATCTTGCGGACAGATGTACAACATCTACAGCTCGCCTTCCAAGCTTTTTGATCGCTGTGATAAATGTGGAGGCAACCTGCGCCACCGTGCCGATGACAACGAAGAAACAATTTCCAACCGCTTGCGCGTCTACGAAACACAGACCTCACCCTTGATCGCCTATTACAACGATCAAAAGAAACTACGCAGCGTCGAAGGAACAGGCGAAATAACAGGTATTTTTAATAAGATTGTTCGTGCTATAGATACTTTACCAAAAAGCATACCTGCACCTGTTGCCCAGACAGAAGAAAAACAAACAACAGCACCTCGCCAGAAAAAACCCGCTACGGTTAAGAAAAAAGCGGCTGTCGCTAAAAAGGCCGCTCCCGAAAAGAAAACCGCTGAAAAGAAAAAACCTGCAACAAAGAAACCAGCCGTAAAGAAAAAATCTGCACCTAAAAAGGCCACTGCTAAAAAGAAGGTCGCCAGCAAGAAGAAAGCTGTCACGAAAAAACCAGCAGCAAAGAAAGCAGTGACGAAGAAAAAAGTTGCTGCTAAAAAGAAAGCCGCTGTGAAGAAAAAATCAGTGGCAAAGAAAAAAGTAACCACCAAGAAAAAGGCCGCTACTAAAAAGAAAAAAGTGGCCGTAAAGAAAAAAACCAGTGCTAAAAAGAAAAAAGTGGCCGTAAAGAAAAAAACCAGTGCTAAAAAGAAACCGGCCGCGAAGAAAAAAGCAGTGACAAAGAAAAAAGTAGCAACCAAGAAAAAGACTACCGCCAAAAAGAAAGCCACATCCAAAAAAACAGCTACAAAGAAGAAGACTGCCAGCAGAAAAAAAGTGGTGGCCAAGAAAAAAGTTGCTGCTAAAAAGAAAGCCGCTGTGAAGAAAAAATCAGTGGCAAAGAAAAAAATAGTCCCCAAGAAAAAAACCAGCACCAAAAAGAAACCGGCTGCGAAGAAAAAATCGGCCGCGCGTAAAAAACGTTAATACACACAACAGATAACGAGTCAGTTTAATCATGTCACAACCGGAAACTGCGCGGGGCGCATTCCCAGGGCGTCGTCCCCGTCGTATGCGACGAGACGCTTTTAGCCGCAACTTAATGCGTGAAAATTCGCTAAGCGTCAACGACCTCATCTATCCGATGTTCATACTGAATAACCCGGGTGAGCGCGAAGCCATCACATCGATGCCGGGCATCGAACGTGTAGGCATCGACGAGATGCTCAAAGAAGCGGAAGAGCTGGTCGGCTTAGGCATTCCCGCCGTAGCACTGTTTCCAGTGACACCGGAAAAACTCAAAAGCGAAGATGCCTGCGAAGCATATAACCCCGACGGACTAGCACAACAAGCAGTGCGCGCACTTAAACAGGCCTTCCCTGAACTCGGCGTGATTACCGATGTTGCGCTCGACCCATTTACCACACACGGGCAGGACGGACTCATCGATGACAGCGGTTACGTACTGAATGATGAAACCGTTGATGTACTGGTTAAACAGGCGTTATCTCATGCCAATGCCGGCGCTGATATCGTTGCCCCCTCCGACATGATGGATGGCCGCATCGGCGCGATTCGCGAAACCCTGGAAGCCGCCGAACATATTCACACACGCATTCTCGCTTACTCTGCTAAATATGCCTCCAGCTATTACGGCCCATTTCGCGATGCTGTCGGCTCAGCCGCCAAACTTGGCAGTGGCAACAAAAATACCTATCAGATGGACCCTGCTAATTCTGACGAAGCGCTGTGGGAAGTTGGCATAGATATCGATGAAGGGGCTGACATGGTGATGATAAAACCAGGACTGCCGTATCTTGACATCGTACGCCGCATCAAAGATCAATATGCAGTCCCTACCTTCGTTTATCAGGTCAGCGGCGAATACGCGATGATCAAGGCTGCCGCACAAAATGGCTGGCTTGATGAAAAAGCCATCGTGCTCGAATCACTGCTATCCATGAAACGTGCTGGCGCTGATGGCATTCTCAGTTATTTTGCCAAACCTGTCGCCCAATGGTTACGTGAAAACTAGCGTAAAACAACACACCAAGACGTCACCATAGCAAGGCCGAGCCAGGCGGAATCTGCTACAATGCCCGCCCATGGACGTTACTCATATTCTAGACCCTCTTAACGATGCCCAGCGCGATGCGGTTAGCATGCCGGCTGGTAATGCACTGGTTCTGGCCGGTGCTGGCAGCGGTAAAACCCGCGTACTGGTACATCGTATCGCCTGGCTGATTCAAACCGAAGGCATATCGCCTCACGGTATTCTCGCCGTCACCTTTACCAATAAAGCCGCCGCAGAAATGCGTGGCCGCATCGAAGACTTACTGGCAATCCCAGCCCGCGGCATGTGGGTAGGCACCTTTCATGGACTCGCCCATCGATTGCTACGCGCACATTGGCAAGATGCCAATCTGCCTCAAAACTTTCAGATTCTCGACAGCGATGACCAGTTCCGCGTTGTACGCCGCGTAATTCGTACGCTGGCGCTAGACGAAGATCAATGGCAGCCTAAACAGGCTCAATGGTTCATCAACGGACGCAAAGATGAAGGGCTGCGTCCACAACACCTTGAAGATAAAGGTGATCCGTTCACTCACCAGATGATCCGTATTTATTTCGCCTACGAAGAAGCCTGTCAACGCGCTGGCGTCATCGATTTTGCAGAGTTATTACTGCGCGCCCACGAACTGTGGCGCAACAAACCGGTGATCCTCACTCATTATCAACAACGTTTTCATCACCTGCTAGTTGACGAATTTCAGGATACCAATTCTATCCAATACGCATGGTTACGCATGCTCGCGGGCAAGGATAACAACATGTTCGTGGTCGGCGATGATGACCAGTCTATTTATGGCTGGCGGGGCGCAAAAATAGAAAACATCCAACGCTTCAGTAAAGATTTTGCTAACACACAGATGATTCGTCTCGAGCAAAATTACCGTTCGACAGAAACCATCCTCTCCGCCGCAAATGCATTAATCGACCACAACAGCGGTCGTCTCGGCAAAAAACTCTGGACCGACGGCGAAGAAGGGGAGCCGATTCAGCTCTATAACGCTTTCAATGAAATCGACGAAGCCCGCTTCATCGCCGAACGCATCCAATTCTGGATTTCTCAAGGACAGATGCGCAGCGAGGCAGCCATTCTTTACCGTTCCAATGCCCAATCGCGCGTTATTGAAGAAGCAATGATCAACGCTGGCATTCCTTATCGTGTGTACGGCGGACTGCGTTTCTTCGAACGCGCCGAAATCAAAAATGCACTGGCCTATCTAAGACTGATGTACAACAACAATGATGATGCCTCTCTGGAACGCATCATCAACACACCAACACGCGGCATCGGTGACCGCACTGTTGAAATTATCCGTGAAACGGCACGCGCTCATAATTTGTCATTATGGCAAGCTATGACAAAGGTTCTCGACGATAAAATATTAACCTCACGCGCCGGCAATGCCTTACTTGCCTTTGTCGCATTGATCGATGGACTCAAAGAGCAGTGCACTGATTTGGCCTTACCAGAAAAAGTTGAACACCTTATCGAACACAGCGGACTCATCACCCACTACAAAAAAGAAAAGGGTGAAAAAGGCCGTGCACGCATCGAGAACCTCGAAGAATTAGTGACTGCCGCACGTCAATTTGAATACGATGATAACGACGATGTTGAGCCACTTGACCCGGTCACGGCCTTTTTAACACACGCCTCACTTGAGGCGGGCGAAAGCCAGGGCGACAGCCATCAAGATTGCGTTCAGCTAATGACGCTGCACTCAGCCAAAGGACTCGAATTTCCGCTGGTTTTTCTTTGCGGCATGGAAGAAGGTTTATTTCCCCATCAAATGTCCATCGAAGAACCGGGGCGACTCGAAGAAGAACGGCGGCTTTGTTATGTTGGCATTACCCGCGCCAAACGTCATTTATATTTGACCTGTGCAGAAAGTCGTCGTCTCTATGGTGCGGAAAAATATAACCCTACATCGCGTTTTATCAATGAAATTCCCAGCGAACTGGTACAGGAAGTTCGTCTGCAAAATCAGAATCTGAGGCCCACTCGCCCCACTCCAAAAAAAGCGTTTCGCAAACCAATTGAAGACAGCCCGCCCGGCCTGCCTTTAGGGCAACGTGTCATGCACAGTAAATTCGGCGAGGGGGTCGTGCTGAATTATGAAGGACAAGGCACCTCTGCGCGGGTTCAGGTGAATTTCAAACATGCGGGCAGCAAATGGTTAGTCGTCGCTTATGCCAAGCTCGATACTGTTTAACCTTTGATCGCAAATATATAACAAACATTCAGACTGAATCAGGACAATCATCATGAAACGTCGTTCGTTTATAAAAAACCTGGGTATCGGAACACTGGCCGCAGGCGCAAGTGCAGCCAACGTCAAACCTGCTGATGCCGCCGAACGGCACAACTGGAAACTGGTCACCACCTGGCCACCCAACTTTCCAGTGTTCATGGAAGGTGTCAAACGATTTGCCAAAGATGTTAAACGCATGAGTCGCGGCAAACTCAACATCCAGGTCTTTGCTGGCGGCGAATTAATTCCACCCATGCAATCTTTTGATGCGGTCTCTCAAGGCACCGTTGAAATGAGCCATGGTGCAGCCTACTACTGGGCTGGAAAAATTCCCGCTGCGCAATTTTTCACAGCTGTTCCCTTTGGCCTCAATGCACAAGGCATGAATGCCTGGCTTTATTACAGCGGTGGGCTGGATCTATGGCGTGAAGTTTACGCACCCCACAACTTGGTGCCTTTTCCGATGGGCAATACCGGTGTGCAAATGGGCGGCTGGTTCAGAAAAGAAATCAACTCTCTGGCAGATTTGAAGGGATTGAAAATGCGCATCCCTGGCCTGGGTGGCAAGGTCATCGCTAAAACGGGCGTCAACCCAGTATTACTACCCGGCAGTGAAATTTACATGGCGTTGGAGCGCGGCACTATTGACGCAACAGAATGGGTCGGACCCTATCATGACCTGCGCCTCGGACTTTACCGCGCAGCCAAATTTTATTATTACCCCGGCTGGCACGAGCCCGGCCCAACACTTGAACTCAACATCAACAAAGCGGCCTGGGAAAAACTCCCCAAACAATTACAGCTAATCGTTGAAAAAGCCACCGCGGCCAGTAACCTGCACATGCTGTCTGAATTCGAAGCACGCAATCTTGAAGCACTTCAAACATTGAAAGAAAAATATCACGTTAAGGTTAAAGCCTTTCCATCGGATGTTATCAGTGAATTGCGTCACTTAACCAAACAAACGCTGGATGAAGAAGCAGCAAAAGATGCAACCTTTAAAAAGGTTTATCAAGCCTACCAAAAATTTAGCGATAATAATGACGAATGGAACCGCATATCCGAAGCCGCTTATGCGCTCGCAAGAAAAGAAACTTAGGCGTTCATGACTTCAATAAACCATTTTGGCTCAATATTTTCAAAGTCAGTACGCGCAACACCTGAAAATGCAACGGCTGAATCTAAAACAACGGCTTTAGCCTGCATACGCCTGAAAACCACCCAATGCCAGAACGCCCGCCCTTCTAACTCATGATATTTTATCGCTAACAATGCGCGATCAGGCAAATCTTGCCAGGAAACAAACGCGCTTTCATACGGTGTCGCTTGAAGCCCAAATTGCCCGAGTAAATTACGAACATAGTTAACATCCGAGTACAGCTTCTCATCATCCGCGAATATGCCGATAGCATTTGCCTGTTTTTTCACCGCCGCATAAGGCTGCTCAATTACATTTGCCACAGAAGCAATACCGCAACCTGTTGTTTCTTCTTGAACAATAACTTTCACAGTCTGTCTTATATTTTTTATATCATTAAGCTAGCGTATCGCTTTATTCGCTGCCTAAATTTTAAGCCCTGCGCGTAAATCAGCGATCAAACTTTCTCGATCGCTCTCCAAGCGTTTTAGAAACTCTTTCGGTGCACCTGTTTGCGGATCATAGCAACCACTCCAACGAATCATTTTAAGCAGAAAAAAAAGAAAGTAACGAGACGAATTCCGGAAACATTATGACCCAGCTTGACAAGCTAATCAAAACCCCTGCAGGCGATCCATCATTTCAGGTAACCACAGCGTTATCTCAGGCCACACTACTAACAACACCAACACCAACAGTTGAATCAATACAAATGGAATCACTCCTTTGTAGATATGATTGATTTTTATCTCTGCGGGAGCAGCTGCTTTTAAATAAAACAATGAAAAACCAAAAGGTGGTGTTAAAAAAGACGTTTGTAAATTCATGGCTACCAACACTGCAAACCAAAGCAGATCGATGCCCATTAACGATGCAATCGGAGCCAAAATTGGCACAACGATAAAACAGATTTCGAGAAAATCCAAAAAGAAACCCAATACAAAAATCAAGGCCATGCTGACGGCAAGAAAACCCCACTGCTCACCAGGAACCTGCATCATAAGATCTTCGACCAGCATGTCTCCTCCCATGCCACGAAAAACCAGACCAAAGGCTGTCGCACCAATCAAGATCATAAACACCATGCTGGTCATACGTGTTGTTTGACGCAGTGCATCTTGCAGGCTGGACAATGGAAAACGCTTATTAAGTAGCGCAAGAATCATTGCACCCAACGCACCCACCGCAGCCGATTCAGTAGGTGATGCAATACCGAGAAATATCGAACCTAAAACAGCCATCACCAATAACAAAGGAGGTATCAACCCTTTCATTACCCTGCGCAACAAACTTGCACCATCACTGCTTACCATACGTGATGCATCCACAGGTGGTGCTAAATCTTGACGCCACCATGCTACTAACATGATGTAAACAATAAACAATGCGATTAACAACAGACCTGGGGCGACAGCCGCAGTAAATAGACTGCCAACCGGCACCCCAATCACATCACCCAATAAAATTAATATAATGCTGGGGGGAATAATCTGCCCCAAGGTGCCTGATGCGGCGATGGTGCCGCAAGAGAGTTCGCGTTGATAACCATGTTTGAGCAAGGCGGGTAACGCAATGATGCCCATCGTCACTACACTTGCACCCACCACGCCCGTGGTCGCCGCCAATAAAGCACCTACAGCAACAATTGAAACAGCCAGCCCACCTCGTATTCGACCAAACAATAAACCCATGGTTTCAAGCAATTCTTCAGCGATACCCGACTTCTCAAGTACAACTCCCATTAGTACAAACATCGGCACAGCCAACAATGTAAAGTTGGTCATGATGCCCCAGATGCGCAATGGCAAAAGGTTAAAAAAATCGAAGCCGAGAAAAACGCCGCCGAACAACATAGCCACGGCACCAAGTGTAAATGCAACCGGATAACCTAACAGTAAAAAAACAATTGCCACGCCAAACATCACCAGCGCCCAGGCTTCCATCTCCATCATTTAATACTCTGCTGAGATGAACTTGATTCTTTCCCTGCTCGCAGCACTTGAAGGCTACGCAACATGGCCGCAACACCCTGAAGTAGCAACAGGAAAAAACCAAAAGGAATAGCCGCTTTCAATATAAAACGATAAGGCAAACCACCCGGGTCAGGTGAACCTTCAGAAAAGTTATAGGCGCTTTCAATAAAAGGCAGGCTGCCAACGATCACCAAAATACAAAAAGGAAGCAAAAAAATTAGGCCGCCGATAAAATCAACCATCGCGCGATGCCGTTCATTCATAAAACGGCTTTGATAAAATACATCGACACGCACATGATCCCCATGCTTCATGGTATAAGCAGCACCTAACAAAAAAACCAATGAAAAAATATGCCACTCTAATTCCTGCAAAGCCACCGAACCACTTTGAAAAAGATAACGCATCCCTACGTCATAACAAATCAATAACACCATTAACAATAACAGCCAGGAAACAAAACGGCCTACCGACTCACTAACAGAGTCGATAACATCGATCATACGTTGAATCACCATCAGGAAAAAATCAAAGACTAAGCAGTTGTTGTAAATTAAGTGTCCCGACTCGGCTCACTGTAATTTGACCATCAGGACTGGGTGTGCCAAACATCCGCAATGCCTGTTTTAAATCTTTACGTTTTGGATCGCGGGACTTGAGCGTGGCGGTTAGCTTATAACTACCATCAGGTTTTAACATTAAATCACCATTCAGCTTTAGCGCGCCCGACGTATCTTTTAAAATGCCATGAACACCATCGTCTTGAGTTGTAAACTCAGCCGCAAAATTGCCTACTGTAATATTTAACGGTGCACCCAAACCAGCATCACGCCATTCCAAGTTTCCCTCGAGCCCAACAAGCTGACCACCATCGATATTTATCTGTTCTAGCTCTACAACAGCATTACCCTTTAAACCAAATGGCTGTGGGTTAATTAATGACTCAAGCTCTGCCATTGGCAATGCTTGCTCACCACTGCTTAGCGAATAGCTTCCCCCTGCACTGCGCCCAGCAACAAGTGAAACATGATGCCCAGCCAACTCCCGACCCAGGGCAAGCTTAATTTCCCCCATAAGCAGCGCAGAAAAATCAAGCTGCCAATCGACATTCTCTATACGTTGCTTACCAATTTTTAACACGCCGGCCTTACCAGACCATGCACTGCCATCAAGCTGGTAAAGCTCAAACGGCAACAACTTTTTTTCGTGAATGTATGTATAAGCTCGATCAGCCGGCAACTGCGCAAGAACAAACCCTACGTAGGAAAACACTGCTAACAGTCCAAGGTAGACGTACTTTTTCATATACTATTTCTCATTACGGCTTTACTGTTTGCACTTTATTTTTCAGAACTTTTCAGTATCACTTTCACATTAACAAGACCCACTGTTACTTGTCGATCAACTGTAATGTTATCTACAACAATTCCATATTTACTTTTCAGTAACTCAAGCCAGCGTATCAATTCATCAAAAGAAACTTGCTCCATACGAATACGTACTTTATTTTCCCCATCAGGCTCTACACGTTTAAGCGACTCTTGCAGCTTGCTGCTGCGTGCTGTTTTATCCACCAGCGTTAGCAATGATTGTCCACCCAAAGCTTTATTATTTTTCTGGCTATCGCGTAATTTTTTCACATCTAACGCTGCTGTATTCATCCACAATTCAAGCGCTTGCTGCTTTGAAACCTTTTGCTGCAAGCGATCAACACTTTCATTGAAAGGTGCCCACAATAAAAAATAAATCATCGCCAGCAAGATAATAGGTGCACCAATCAAAACCATTTGGCGTTCGTGCGGCGCCAATTGATTTAGCCATTGCTTCATGGCGTGTTCCTTTTAATTTTAATCTGTGCTTCCACCTTGCCATTCTTTTGTGTTGCCGAACGAATTTCGACGCCTAAAGTGCCATCCTGCTCAAGGCTGCTTTCCATCTTTTCAAGCAATTGCATATCACTCATCGTCATCGCCACATCAAAATTTTTATTACGGTAGACAAGGCGTGTAATTTCAGCCGGATGTGTTTTTAAAGCCATACCAACATTACTTAACAGTGATAAAAATCCGCTGTTCGATGCACCACCGACATCTTTTAAAGCATCGAGTTTTTGCTGCATTTGAATACGTGCATTCACAACTCGCTTCGCCTCAGGAAAAGCTTGCCTATAAATGCTTTCAATATTCACAGCAAGCATTTCATTTTTGTCACTCAAATAAAAATATTCAGCCAAGGTTTTACCACCACCAACAATAAGCAGCAATACAAACAACACTGCTGTCGCTGACCATGGCCGCAAAATTCGCCCCAACTGTTCCTGACGACTATGCTGACCTTGAATCAAATTAATAGCAGCGCTCGCATCAAAATTTTTCGCCATCATTTGTAATGCGCTTTCTGTATTACTTTTATAATCAATATCAGCACCTGCCAGCAATGACTCCCACGGCAACGGTTCGTCAACACTCGACTGCACATGAGTTCTGGAGCGAACATCAATAACATTAATAACCGTAGAATGCTGGCCTTCTCTTTCCAACCAGGCCTTAGGCAGGTGTTCAACCATGCTTTCCGCATCCATAGCAAAACCGCTTTGCGTTCCATTACGTAGCAGTACTTTATTGTCCTCAAGCAGAATAGACCAGTGCTGTGTTTGCGAAGCAAGCCCAAACAATTCTGTAGTCAGAATAGCGGGTTCGATGCCAACGTCACGTAATGACTGCAACCATCCCGACATTTTATCATCAGCAATGATCGCTACTGGAACATCCTCGCTCGCAGATCTCTCTCCAACCGCAAAATGCAAATCCTCAATATCTTCTGCTAATCGGTCTTCAAGCGCATAGGGAATGGCATTTATAATATCTTTGCGATTACGACTGGGAACATTAACTGTCATCAACAATACATCTTCAGCGGGAACGAATACGGTGACAATGCAAGTTGCCACATCTTCCGCAACATCTTTCAATCTGCCGCTATGAACCGTAGCTTCGTTCTGACCATCTCCATCAAATACTAACCAGCTGCACTGCAGTTCATTACCTTCAGAAGCGTGCTCGCCACTCAATAGTCGCAAAAACATTTTCCGCTTCATTTCAGAATGCCTCCTGAGTGCGAAAAATCACATTCACGCCCTGCTTGTTACGCTCGACCAAACTGCGCATTTGATATTCGGCGCGACCAAAACTACTCGTCGCTTGAAGCATAAAATAATTACTGGATATGCCTATCGTCTTGTTATCCAGTTTAATCGCACTGCCGCCACTTTGATCTAAAGCCTGATTTGAACCTGGATCAGCATAATATTTTTCAACAAAATTATGCTTTTTAAACACTTCAATGTTTTCAAATCCGTCATCACCCCTATCGTTAAGCAGCTGCTCGGCCTCATCCTTATTCAGACCATCTACCAACGCCATCAGAACCGGTGCCGCAGCGGTATTAATATTGACAGTGGTTCTTTTTGGCAACGCAGTTAAATAGGGACTTAGCATGGTAAAAGTTTTTCGATCAAAACCATTAATTAACAATAATTCGGAGACGCTCATCATCATAGTATTTGGCGTTCGATAGGATGGCACCTTGGCCAAGTATACATCGTCTTCGGCTCCACCCGGAAAAATAGCTATTTCATCAGCATCTATCCAATCTACTATTGCTGAAACAAGCGCTGCATCAATACCCACTGCTTCAAACAGGCGTTTCATGAGCGCAACATCTGCCGTACTCGCCTTGCCTTCTTTGATCAGGTTATTCAAATTCAGGCGCCCGGTCTGATCTTCAATGCGCCCTGAAATAGTAGCGCCTTCGACAGCTAACGGCGGCAAAATCATCGCCCAATCCTCACCAAGTGAATCAATTTCACTTTCAGTAAGGTCTTTAACAAGAATTTTTTGCGCCCAACTCTCCACACCTAAAGCAAACAAATACGCTTGGTCATTCTCAGCAATATTACTGCTGCGTCTAATATCAACATATTGGCGAGAGGCCATGGAAACAGCTGCGATCGTCGCAACAGCGACTACCAACATAACGCTGATCAATGCTACCCCTCGCTGCGCGAGCATTACTGCTGCACTCCTTTCTTGGTATCTGCAACAATCTTTACCGCTGTGTTTCTAAATAAACGCGTCAAACCTCCCCAATCTTCTGTCAGCACTGTTAGCTCAATAGCACGCGGCAATTGCATGTCAGCGTTAGATTCGGATTCTGGCCATGACGCACGCCATTCATTTTTCGTTGAAAGAAAACGTAATTCCACGCCAGACACACCATCAAATAGAACTTGTCTTGCTGGCTCACTGTCCTGAGCGCGATCAAGTACCGACCATGCCAGGCGCAAAAATTTTCCGTCTTCCACCGTGTATGCAATACGCTGTAAATCACTGCGTGCAAATCCAGCAGGGTTACGCCAACCTCCACGCGTGAATTCTAAAACTTCACCACCTCCAGTAACAGGTGGCTGTTGATCACCATAGTTACTGCGTATTGGCCGCGGCACAATTTGCTCCAGGTCGCGGCCTATAACCATAAACATTAACTGTGCCTGCCCTAAACGATCACTGTTTCTATCAAGGTTTTCCTGTGCTGCTAACACCGCCCTTAAACCTCCGTAAGATAACACTGCTAACACCACAAAAATCACCAATGCCACCAGCAACTCAATCAGCGTAAAACCCCGCAATGCGCTTTTAGGAAAGACAGGTTTTTGAAACACTACAGGCATTTTCAGGTTCAACAAAAAATACTTATGCCGGACGACCAAGGTAGGCAATTAAACTGGCACGCGGTGTTGCATCATCTCGTTGCTGTCTAACCTCAACATCAATTCGTCGCACATCTTTGTCATCGGTTTCGATCACCTTAAGCAGCCAATACCAATCCTGATCAGCCATCTCGGCATCACCTTTTGTTTCACCCGCTGTTGGCCAATGCCTACCGGCTTGAAGTTCTGCCACCTTATTCATAGCCACCCAGTGTGCGAAGGTTCTATCACGCAGCTTCACTGCATTATCAAGATCACGAGCCACCTCAGTTACAATGGCGCTCAACGCAATAGCTGCGACGACTAATGCCACCATCACTTCAATCAGTGTAAAACCACGCGGTTTATACTGGGGCGCTTTAGTAATATTGTGCATTTTTGCAACTACCCTTCTGCAGCAAAATCCGAAAAATCATTGCTCGCCCTCAATCACTAGATTTCCACTCATGTCGCCACTAACACGAATATCTTCATCACTGTCATCAAGATCAAACAACAACTCAAAAGGTGTCATTTCCCCACTGCTCATAATGTAAATACGCGGTTTGTTCTCAGTTTTTTTGTCACTAAAAAGTGACTCTTCGGATTGCAGACTAAAACTAAGCCGCATATTTTCAGGCAACGTTCTGGCTCGAAAAACATTATCCTGATACGGCATCCATTGTGTGCCATCGTAGACAAGAAACTGATACTCATCCTCTGACCATTCCAATGCCATCTCACGGGAAGTAATGATGGATTCCTGAGCAGCCAGTGATAATAAAGCCGTAATGCGCTGTGCCTCTTCACGCGCCACACGCGATGGCCCGGAATTAAAACTTAGCATTACCGCGCCAACCGCTACGCCAATAATTACCACAACGACTAGCAATTCAATCAGCGTAAAACCACGCACAAAAAATGGCGATTTTTTTCTGCTCATTTTAATCCTGCAACAGAAATTCAGACTGGCCTTTGACAATAATCACAGCGCTAAATTAATCACTGAGAAATATCACGCCAGCAATGGATCAACCCCCTAGATTCCAATTGCCAACATCTGCGTTTTCACCTTCGCCTCCAGGTTGGCCATCCTTCCCCAAGGTAAAGATGTCAACCGGCCCCTGCGCGCCGGGATAAAGGTAAAGATAAGGACGTGCCCAAGGATCTTTTGGCATGCGCGGCAGGTATTCGCTCACCAACGCCTCCAAACCTTGATCAGTGCTGGGGTAATCATTTTTGTCCAAACGATACATATTCACGGCACTTTCTATTGCACGTACATCCGCTTTCGCTTTGGTAATTTTCGCCTTCCCCGGTTTATCGAGAATATTGGGAACGACGAAGGTCGCTAAAATACCCAATATAACAACCACCACAAGAATTTCAATTAACGTAAAACCCTTGTTATTCAATACTTTTTGGCTACCCATACTTTTTAATTTCATGACTGCATTTTCCATTCAGGTTATTAAATCAATAAATCATTCATTGTCATGATCGGCAGCAACATCCCCAATACAATCAACATCACCATTCCACCCATCATCAAAATAATCAATGGACTGAGTATTCCAAGCAATGCCTGAATCGTAGCATCCAAATCGCGCTCCTGACTCAATGCCGCACGGTTCAACATTGTTTCGAGTGTACCGCTACTCTCACCACTGGCTATAAGGTGAATCGTCATCGGTGGAAAATATCCACTGCGCTCCAGCGCTACATGCAAAGTCACCCCTTCACTAACAAGCTGCGCCGCTTTATCGACAGCCTCTCGCATGGGCAAATTTGTTACCACCTGCCCCGATATACGTAGCGCATCCAGCATCGGCACACCACTATCAACCATAATACTTAAGGTACGAGAAAAACGTGCGGCATTAATACCGCGCACCAAGCGCGACAGCAAGGGCATGCTTATCAACATTTTATGATATTTAACACGGAACACCCGGCGCCGTAACATCAATCGAACAGCGACAATAACCCCGCCAAATAACAGAAATATCACAAAACCATAGTCTCGCAAAAAATCGCTGCTATCAATCATCAACTGCGTCAGCACGGGTAATTTCTGACCGATATCTTGAAAAACCTGTACCACCTGCGGCACTACATAGGTCAGCAAACCCGTTACCATTGAAATAGCAACAATGATGATTACCACAGGATAAATCAGCGCCAACTGCACCTTTTGTTTTAAAGCCTGATGGTTTTCGGTGTAATCCGCCAATCTGTCAAGTACAAGAGGCAGGTGTCCCGCCTGCTCACCAGCCGAAACGGTCGCCAAATATAATTCCGAGAAAATGCGTGGGAATTCACTCAATGCGGTTGCTAAATCATGTCCTTCCATCACGCGCGAACGAACGGCTAACAACATTTTTTTTATTTGAGGACGTTCGGTTTGCTGCGAAACTGCATTCAAGGCTTCCTCCACCGGAAGCGCTGCCTCGACAAGTGTGGCGAACTGGCGCGTCAGCAGCGCTAATTCTGAAGCTTTAATTCCTCGCATGAAGAGACTGACACGACGACTGGCTCCCTTTTGTCGTTGTGCGATTTCATTGACTTCCAGCGGCACCAAACCCTGACTACGAATTTGCTGCCTGACCTGCTTTGGAGCATCACCTTCTAAAACACCCTGACGTTTCTTTCCATTTGCGTCCAGCGCTGTGTATTCAAAAGCACCCACAACCTAAGCCACGCTTCTCATCAGGAAAACCTTACTCGTAAAGTCCGTCATAAAATTCAATACACTAGCCTTCTATTTCGATAGCATTACTGATGACGCCGTTACATTTTTTTGACCATAAATAATTTCACAGCCTAATGAAAATATATAACTTCAATAAAATGCTACTGATTTTCCTGAGTAACTCGCAACACTTCCTCTAGAGAAGTCTCGCCCGCCAACACATGCCTGATGCCATCCTGATAGATACTAGGACTGTGTTCACGTGCAACGTGCTCAAGTTCTTGCTCAGAAGCACCGTCGTGAATTAAATTTCGCAACGCTTCATCTATTTCGATAACTTCAAAGATACCACGTCGTCCCTGATAACCTGTAAAATTACAGTGCTTACAACCTTCTGGCTGATATAACTTCGGTACGGGCTGTTCTTCACTCAAACCTAAAGCTGAAAAATCTGTCTGAAGAACTGTATAAGGCTGCTTGCATTCGGAACAAAGCAAACGAATCAAACGCTGCGCGATCACACCAATTAAACTTGATGACAACATAAACAACTCAACACCCATGTCGCGCAAACGGGTAACAGCACCAATTGCGCTGTTGGTATGCAGCGTGGATAAAACAAGATGCCCCGTCAAACTGGCCTGAATAGCAATTTCTACCGTTTCAAGATCACGAATCTCACCAACCATAACCACATCAGGATCCTGGCGAAGAATCGCGCGCAAGCCACGCGCAAAGGTCATATCCACTTTAGGTGCCACTTGGGTCTGACTAATACCATCAATGTAATATTCGATGGGTTCTTCAACTGTCATAATGTTGCAGTTCTTACTGTTCAAACGCATGATACCCGCATACAGCGTAGTAGTTTTACCTGAGCCTGTCGGCCCCGTCACCAGAACAATTCCATGCGGTTTTTTAATCACTCGGTCAATCGCATTTAAGTCTCGGCTGGACATACCTAACTGGGCAAGATCCAGCTTACCCGCTTGCTTATCAAGCAAACGCAGCACCGCGCGCTCACCATAACCCGAGGGCAGTGTAGAAACACGCACATCAACAGAGCGACCCGCGATACGCAAAGAAATTCGGCCATCCTGTGGCAAACGTTTTTCGGCAATATCCAGTTTCGCCATCACTTTAATGCGTGAAATCAACAGCGGTGCTATGGCTCGTGTCGGCTCCAACACTTCACGTAAAACACCATCAACACGAAAACGTACAACTAATCGTGTCTCATAGGGTTCGATATGAATATCCGAAGCATTATCTTTAACCGCTTCAGTCAATAAAGCGTTAATCAGGCGGATAATGGGTGCGTCATCCTGGCTCTCGAGTAAATCCTCTGGCTCAGGCATTTGCATGGCGATGTGAGAAAGATCTAAATCGTCGCCCACTTCGCCAATGGCTTGCATCGTCTGTGAAGTGTCCTGTTCGTAATAACGCTGGAATATACTGTCAAACTGTTCAGGCGATTCGTTACAGATATGCAGCGGCATCCCGATAAAACGCCTGATTTCAGCTAAGGTAGTGCTACTCACATCTGGCCGACAAACGACCTTTGCTCGACCGGCTTCGACACCTGTAACCAGCGCCCCTTGTCGTTTCGCAAAAGCGAGCGGCAAGCGCTTACATTCAAGGAATGATGTTTGTAACTCTGCTATTTCAGTGGGGCTTTGATCAGACTCAAGGCTCATTATTCATTGCCATCTATCAGCACAGGTGAATCCAAACGAGCGCCCAGCGCTTCCTCTTCCAACATTTCTATGTTAGCAGGCGATTTCGGTGGGAATGCCAGGTATTCATCGATAGGCGGTAATAATGGCGAACTTTCAACCGGCAAAAACAACACACCTTTTTTACGAATTTCCATCTGTTTTGCACGGATGAAATTGTATTTGCTGCTGGTCAGTTCAGCGCCCAGCGCACCATCACGAATGATGATGGGACGCATAAACACCATTAAATTTTTCTTTTCATTGCTTGAGGACTTGTATTTGAACAACATCCCTAATAAAGGTATATCACCTAACAAAGGCACCTTCTGCACGGTTTCCTTAACTGTGTCATCAATCAACCCACCCAACACAATCATTTCGCCATCATTGACGATCACCGAAGTTTTAAGAGAGCGCGTATTGGTAATTACATCAACAGTACTCACTGAACTGGCAGCAAGGCTATCCACCGTTTGCTCAATATCCAACTTGATCGCATCACCTGCATTGATCTGAGGTTTTACCTTCAGTGTAATACCAACATTCTCACGTTTAATAGTTTGAAAAGGATTGGTTGGCGTACTGCCGGTACCCGCACTGACAAACGAACCCGTAAGAAAAGGTACTGTTTGACCAATGACAATCTCTGCTTCTTCATTATCCAGCGTGACCAGCAAAGGTGTTGACAGAATATTGGTTGTCCCGTCACCTTTAAGCGCACGAAGTAAGGCAGCAAAATTCAAAGACGAGCTATCAAAGGTTCCAACGCCCAAGGTCAGCCCTGCTCCTAGAGTAGGCACGCCTCCAGCTGCAATTGTCCCGGCAATACCTGCGATACTGTCAGACGCTCCTAAATTGCTGACCCCAACAGGCCCTTGCCCACCGGGCGTCCCATCAATCGCCCATTGCACACCCAGCTCTGAAGCCAGATTCTCCGATACCTCCGCTATCACCGTTTCAACCTGCACCTGAGCACGCCGAATATCCAGCTGCTGTATCACCGTTTGCAGCGAGCGAAACATGCTTGGCGAAGCGGTAATCACCAATGAGTTCGTGTTTTCATCTGCCTGAATATTGATTTGCGACTGCGCCGATGTCGCTGATTTTGCTTTTGACTGCGTTTGTTTCGCAACACTGGCACTAACACCTGACAACAAAGACACTAAATCTTTAGCCTGTGCATAACGTAAATAAACAACGTGGGTATTGCCCACTGCCGCCAAAGGCGTATCAAGATGGGTAATAATGGTCTTTAAGCGTAAACGGCCCGCTCTAGCCCCACCAATCAAAATACTGTTCGTTCGCTCATCCGCCACCAAAATCGGCGCGCTGCCAGCGGCACCTTTTTTACCTTTGCTTTGCTGTTCCAGTGAATTCAGGATACGCACCACATCAGATGCCGAGGCATGAGTTAAAATCACAACTTCGATTTTATCGCCACTAGGCGTATCAATGCGGCGAATAATTTTAATCAAGCGCTCAATATTATCGGCGTGATCAGAAATAATAAGGATATTGCTGGGCGCATAAGCGGCTAAATGCCCCTGCTGCGGCACCAAAGGCCTAAGGATGGGTACCAACTGTGAAGCTGGAACACTGCTTAGTTCAATAACCCGTGTGACAACGGCTTCTCCCTCGCCAGGAGACTCATCACTGGCGACGGGCAGCGCCCCCTGTTTGGCGCTGGCTGCGGGCACAATTTTAATTACGTTGCCGCTTGGGATCGCTGAAAAACCATGCACAGCTAAAATCGACAAAAATACCTGATAAATCTCGTTACTTTCCATCGGTCGCGATGAAATAATAGTGACCTTGCCTTTAACCCGAGGATCAACGATAAAGTTTTTGCCCGTAACCTCAGACACTGTGCCAATCACAGCATTGATGCTCGCATCTTTGAGATTCAAAGTAACAGGAGAGGCCATCGCACTACCTACCATCGCCAGCAGCAATATCAACAAGCAGACAGGGTTACAACAACTCGGGAGGGAATAGCTTTTCAATTTCAACGTCATCTTTTCAGTAATTTATTATCATTCTATATATACTGCCGCCAAACCAGTTCACCTACCGAGTTTTTCGTTTCGTAGACCCAAACCGTAATAAATCAGGAGTTTTAAGCTAATGTGCTGTTTATATTTAAATTTCCCACTAACCATGCTGCCAACCTAATCATTTTGCCAGATTAAACGATACTTAGCGTCATAACAACTTACACATTATAATACTCTTCGGCGTAACATCCGGCTAACTATAGGAAAATCTTAAATGCCAGGGAAAAATCCACAAGCCCAATCACTCAAATATGACTTTCTCGGTATGGATACAGAATCCATCCGACGTTCTATCGCAAACCGCCTCGAATACTCCATTGGCAAAGATCACCACACGGCAACTACTCGCGACTGGTTTAATGTTGCCTCCTATGTAGTCAGAGACCGACTCGCCGAGCGCTGGATGGAAACCATGCGCAGTTACTATCGCGAAAACACCAAACGGGTCTATTACCTGTCAATGGAATTTCTAATCGGCAGAACCCTGATGAACAGCCTTTTAAATATGGGCATCTATGAAGATGCCGCCAAGGCTTTTAATGAAATCGGCCTTAATCTGGATGAAATTTGCGAAGTCGAACCTGATGCCGCATTGGGAAATGGTGGCCTTGGCCGTCTTGCCGCCTGTTTTCTCGACTCATTATCGACACTGGGTTTACCCGGCTATGGTTACGGTATCCGTTATGAATTTGGTATGTTCCATCAAAAAATTGAGAACGGCTATCAAATAGAGCACCCTGATAACTGGCTGCGTTATAGCAACCCTTGGGAATTTCCACGGGCTGAGGTTTTGTACCCTGTAAAATTCAATGGCCGCGTAATTGGTTATCCAGATGAAAAAGGTACTTTACAACATCAATGGGTCGACACAGACGAAGTCATGGCAATGGCATATGACACGCCCATCCCGGGTTTCAACTGCAACACCGTCAATAATTTAAGGCTCTGGTCAGCCAAATCTTCTCGAGACTTCGATCTACAATATTTCAATGAAGGAAATTACATCCAGGCGGTTGCCAACGAAAGCGAATCAGAATACATATCAAAAATTCTCTACCCCGATGACACCACACACATGGGGCGTGAACTGCGTCTTAAACAGCAGTACTTTTTTGTCTGTGCATCCTTACAGGATATGCTTTTTCGCTTTGAAAAAAGTGGTGAAAACCTGGAAAATTTACCGGACAAGGTGGCGATCCAACTCAACGATACCCACCCCTCTATCGCCATCCCTGAATTAATGCGCATCTTGCTTGACCATCACGGGCTGAGCTGGAAGAAAGCATGGAAAATCACCAATCGTACCTTTGCCTACACCAACCACACGCTGATGCCCGAGGCTCTGGAAACCTGGCCTACAGCGCTCATGAAAAAATTATTACCGCGCCACTTACAGATTATTTTTGAAATTAATCATCGTTTCCTAAAAGAAGTGATGCATCATTTCCCCGGTGACAACGCGTTATTAAGACGCATGTCTATCATTGGCGAAAAAGGCGAGCAACATATCCGCATGGCAAATCTTGCCATTATCGGCAGCCATACTGTTAATGGTGTAGCGGCCTTGCATAGTAAACTAATGCGTGAAACGATTTTTGCAGACTTCGACCGTTACAGTCCAGGTAAAATCATAAACAAAACCAACGGTGTTACACCGCGCCGCTGGTTACACCATGCTAACCCGTCATTAGCAAACCTAATCAATCAGCACATTGGCAATAAATGGGTTGTCGATCTAGACGAATTAAAAAAACTAGCGCCATTAAGCAACAATAAAAAATTCTGCACCGATTTTTCACGCATTAAACTGGAAAACAAACAGAAGCTGGCCGTATTAATCAAAAAACACCTCGACATCACCGTCGACCCACACTCATTGTTTGATGTGCAAATAAAACGTATTCACGAGTACAAGCGACAGCTGTTAAACATCATGCACGTCATTACGCTTTACAACCGGATGCGCGCCGGCGATACCGACAGCGTTTCCAGGACAGTCATTATTTCTGGGAAATCTGCACCGGGTTACGTCATGGCGAAATTGATTATTAAACTCATCAATGCCGTTGCTGATATTGTCAACAATGATCCTGCCATCAACAATCGTTTAAAAGTTATTTTCATTCCTAACTACGACGTATCAACTGCCAGCGATATTATCCCTGCTGCCGATCTTTCTGAGCAGATTTCAACAGCCGGAATGGAAGCATCGGGCACAGGCAACATGAAATTGGCTCTCAATGGTGCCTTAACCATTGGCACACTGGATGGTGCTAACGTCGAAATTCGCGATGAAGTAGGCGAAGAAAATATCTTCATCTTCGGTTTAACTGTCGATGAAGTCGAAAAACAAAAACAAAATGGCTATAACGCTAGAGAATACTATGACAATAACCCAGAACTAAAACAAACACTGAACATGATCGGCAACGGATTTTTCTCACCCGAAAATGCAGATTTATACACGCCAATTATAGACATGCTGCTAAACCAGGGGGACCATTTCATGGTGCTGGCTGATTATGCTGCATACATTGACTGCCAGGAAAAAGTATCCGAGCTTTACAAAAATGAAACCGAATGGACAAAAAAAGCCATATTGAACGTCGCTAACATGGGGCTGTTTTCAAGCGACCGCACGATAGCGGAATATGCAAAAGAAATCTGGAATATCAAACCAGTCAATATCGACTTAAATAACTAGGCGACCGCCATTACTATTGAACACTAAGTGCTTAGTAGCACGCCTAGCTTAAAACAATCAACTCACCTGACAAAGCAGTCCGGGTTACCGGGCTGCTTCCATCTGCTCAAAAAAAGCCACGACATCCTGTCGGCCCTCCTGCATTGCAATCATCTTGGCTGGCCAGCCATCCCGATTTTCAATCTTAATGTCAGCACCTGCATCAAATAAAATTTTCACATTTTCGATATAGCCACGATTTGCAGCCCAATGTAAGGCGGTATAACCTGACTCATCCTGTAAATCAAGATCAGGCTTAAACGTAAGCAATAATTTCACACTGCCCGCATGACCTTTTGCTGATGCACGCATCAATGCAGTCCAACCCAGCTCATCCTGTAAATTAATGTCTGCGCCCTGCACAAGCAGGTCATTCAAAATTTCTTCATTACCTAAACGCGCTGCATGCATCAATGCAGTCCATCCATAGCTGTTTCGCGCATTGATATCTGACTTCTGATCCAACAATCTATTCACTTCAGCCGAGTCACCATTCAGCACCCCTTCCATCAATGCTGAATTATTATCACAAGCACTCAGTAAGACCATCAACAAAAATAATACACCCGAACAAACAATAATCCGTAATCTACACACCTTATTCCTTACCTCTCATGCTAAACCTCTAATGAGTCACCCGCATTACACCTCGGCGACTGAGAACACGCACCTTATCACCCACAGCAAAGGTTTCATTTTTTGTCGCCTGCTGGACAATTGCAAAAATCTCACCATTGTCCATTTTAACTGTAACCTCAACACCCTGTTTTTTTGTTACCGCTTCTTCAGCAGCTGCGCCGGCAACACCACCCACCACTGAACCTAACACCGCAGCAATCCTGCTGCCTTTACCATCCCCTATAGTGCTGCCCGCTATTGAGCCAACAACAGCTCCCGCTGCCGTACCAATTGGTGTTTTTGTGCCCTCGATAATAACATCACGCACATGCTCAACAACGGCAAATCTAACTTTCTGAACCTTACGAGCTTCTTCACGTGAAAAATTTTCACCCGACAAATTAGATGCACAACCACCCAACAATAAAGCAGCCGCCACAACAAACCATACTCCATAAATTATTTTCATTTTTACCACCTGAATTTTATCTAAAAGCCAATTAAACTGTGAATTCCCTCGACTAAATACGAATAATATAAACCGCTTACACCAACACAACAACTAACAAAATACCTGTGACAAAAACTGAACATTATCATTCGCCATCAAATGCTTATGCATCTCGCATTTTTCAACCATTATAACATTGAGCAAACCATCATTATTTCTCATAACATCATGACATGCCTTTGCTATATAACATTTAAAAACCTAGGTAAAAATCAACTCCTCTTTACGTATGCCGCTAAACCCGATATAAAACACTTTACAATCGCTTGCTAGATAATGGAACTAATGTGCTAAGAGTTAAATTCACAATTTTTTTTATTTTTCTGCTCGGAATACTTCTGGCTATTGCCTGGAAATATAACAACGAAATCGAACTCGCCAAAAAACATTACTTGCTTACTTCAAGTTTTGAAACCTTGGAGCTCAAAGAAACACTTGATAAACAATTCTCACAAGTCTACGAAAACCTAAGAGATATAGAACTACGCCTGCAAATTCAAAATGTTCAACTACCTGATAATGCAAATGAATCACTGAACCTTATTCTCAACCGAGTTAACAGCGATGCCGCTGAAATCTACCGTGAAATATATCTGGTAAAGTTTACTTCTGGACAAACTGCCGAATGGCGCTATCTGGACTTACTACATCAAGAAAACAGTATAAATATAAAACATCAGGATTTAGTATTCCATGAAAAAATCGACATGGATCCGCCTCTGGCTCAAGCCGTTAACGACAATCTAGCTTGGTTACAGCAATACATACCATTTCGCGCTGATAACTCAATGCCACCCGCAACCAGTTGGATGACAGCCTCAAATAATACAGAATTCACTCTAGCCTATTCAATCCCACTTTATAATTCCGACAATTTTCTCTATGGCATAGCGTTCGCTATAATAGACACACATTCATTACATAATATTTTATCCTTAAGTAACTCTGTTCTTATGCATAGTGCACACAGCCTTAAAATAACGCCTGAACTCGATGGCGCATGGCTAGCATCAGAAGAATGGATCGACAAGCGTCAACCTAACCCTTCTCTACTGTACTCCGACGTTATCGCGCTAACCACAAGTGACATTAGTGGTGTATGGCTATTGTGGAGCGGCGTTGAAAATGATTTTTTTTGGAGCCGACACGACGTTAAAACCACCATCTATTTCGCGATTTCAGGTGTCGCTGCAGCATTATTATTAATGCTGTCAGCAACATTAATCTTATTCAACAAGCAAAATTTAATAGACAAAAACAACGAACTTGAAGAACAAATACAAAATAAAACTGCAGCCCTTAACAAAACATTAAGACAAGCAAACAACGCAACTGAAGAAGCGTTGCTTCATGAAAAAAAGATGCACAATATTATCGATCAGGTTACTGATGGCATCATCCTTACAGACGAAGATGGCATCATAGAGCTACTCAATGACAGCGCTTCAAAAATATTCGACTATACAGAAGACGAAGTGCTTTCAATGAAATTTTCCAAGCTCGTTCATTACAATATGAACCCACAGGGCGACACCGGGACTAAACAAAAACTCCTTGGACGACGCAAAGATGGCTCCAGCGTTTACCTGGAAGTATCCGTTAGCAAAACGCTTTTCAGAAAAGACTCTGAATTTATATTTGTCATGCGCCAACTAAAAAATCAGTCATGAATTATTTTCAGAAAACTGTAGAAAACTATTTAACAGGTTACCGCTCTCATTTTTTAAACCGAGATAATTAGACCATCTCTAACAGAGCCATCGCCACCAAACCTGATGAAGCCGGATTTTGCCCCGTTATCAAGTTTCCATCCGTAATAGCGTAAGGGTGCCAATCATCAGCTTTTGAATAATCTGCACCTTTAGCTTTCAATTCGTCCTCTAACAAAAAAGGAACAATATCTAAAAGTTGAACTGCGGCTTCTTCCGTATTACTAAAACCGGTTACTGACTTCCCGCTAACAAGATATTCACCATTTAATATTTTTACATTATTCAACACCGCCGGGGCGTGACAAACAGCAGCAATCGGTTTTCCAGCAGCATACATTTTTTCAATCAACGCAATTGAATTTCCATCCTCAACCAAATCCCACAAAGGGCCGTGCCCACCTGGGTAAAAAACGGCATCGTAATCGTCAGATGAAACATCTGCCAATTTTAAAGTTGTCGCCAACACTGCCTGAGCCTCGGCGTCATTTTTAAATCGCTCAGTCGCTGCGGTTTGAAAATCAGGCTCGTCGCTCTTAGGATCAAGCGGCGGCTGACCACCTTTCGGCGAGGCAAGACTAATCTGCGCATTCGCATCTTTAAAAATATAATACGGACTCGCAAATTCTTCTAGCCAAAAACCTGTTTTATGACCTGTATCACCCAGTTGATCATGAGATGTCAGCACCATTAAAATTTTCATTTTAGATTTCCTTAATAGTTATTTGTTGTTCCTGGTCAATTGTTTACTCACAACAAATTGAAAAAAAATACTCACCACGCACGAACAACTACGTTTCTATACCTATAAAAGCCCCAGCGTGTTATGTACTTAACGGACTATCGAATACATCGATGCATCAATGTGTGTGGGTGACTCTAGCATTATTTCAAGCAGCAAACGAGCGCTTGACGGCCCCAATACAAGACCATTTCTAAAATGACCTGTGTTGATATATAACCCCACCAAATCTGGATGCGCACCTATATAGGGTATGCCATCTGGCGTTCCGGGACGCAAACCAGCCCAGTGCTTCACAAGCTGATAATCAGACAGTGATGGCACTAAATGATAAGCAGTCTCTAACAATGAAGCCAAACCATCAGGCGTAGTACTTTTATCAAAATCAACATATTCCAGCGTACTTCCCACCAGAATATGCCCATCTAGGCGCGGAATAATATAGCGCCCCTGATCATGAATAATATGTTTAACCAGGCCAGGCACAGCTTTGAACAACAACATTTGGCCACGCACAGGCTGCACTTCAACATTAACACCAACACCTGCCAACAAACGTGCACTCCATGCGCCACAAGTCACAACAACTTTAGAAACTGGCAGTGTTTCACTGCCAAACTCAAGGGCTGTAATTCGCCCTGATTGCGCCACCAAGTTAGTCACTTCAGTATGCTCAACTATTTCAACACCTAGATTTTCAATACTTAGCTTCAAGCTTTTAAGTAATCTTGGATTTCGGATATGAGCAATTTCAGGCAACAATAATGCACGCGTTGGCACAGAACCCAGTGATGACTCAGCCTTATCGATAGCCTGGCTATCCAGTGATTCTGCCAGCATTCCATAACGCTCTGCCCAATGAGCTGCCTGTTCCATTTCGTCCCCATCGAGCATCAGCAATCCAGCCTGCTGCCATTCCGGATCAATCCCTGACTCCTGTTCCAGCTGCTGGGCCAATGCCTGATAGTGACATTGGCTCCAATGAGCCATTTTATTTACAGCATCAGGATACCGCCACGGATAAAGTGGCGACAGAATACCTCCGCCGGCCCAGGAGGACTCACCCCCAAGCCCAGCCTTTTCGATCAGCTTCACCTTAAAGCCAGATTTAACAAGTTCTCGCGAGGTCAGCATACCCATCACACCCCCACCGATCACCACCACATCAGACATCAATACACTTTTCCTAAAAATTCAATTAATTAATCGATTATGTCACAAAAATTTTTCCGGTAAATGCCGATAAGCAATCGAGAATACTTGAAATTTTCACCCAAATGACCGTTCGTCGGGCCATCCCGCCCATCCATCGGTTATCAAATGACAGGATGATTCATGAGTGATATTCATAACAACATGAAGAAAACAAAGACATTACTGGCTGGGTTTACCATGGTTGAACTGTTAGTCACCATTGCACTCGCTGCAATCGTAACCAGCATGGCCGTTCCCAGCTTCAGAGACTTCTCATTGAACAACCGGCTAACCACGCAAAACAATGAGTTTGTTAGTTCGCTCAACCTGTCACGCAGTGAAGCCATTAAACGCAATGCCTCAGTCACTGTGTGCAGCAGCAACGATCAGGCCACCTGTACAGGCAGCAGCTGGCAATCCGGCTGGGTTGTCCGTGTCACCAGTAGCGGCGAACTACTGCGCGCCTATAACGCTTTGTCCGGCTCAACCACCTTGGTTAACGCAGGTAACATCACGTCAATCCAGTATGATGCCTCGGGCTTTCTTAATGGCGGAGCCAGTCAAAGCTTTTTATTTTGCGATAACCGCACTGCTGAATCTGGTCGCCAAATTGTTATCAGCGGTACCGGCCGCCCCAATAACACATCACCTTTTCCAGTATGTAGCTGAGAACTCACATGACATCACACAGCACAATCAAACGACAACGCGGCTTCTCAATGATTGAGGTTCTAGTGACAATGATAGTGCTTTCAATTGGCCTGCTGGGTCTTGCCGGCCTGCAATTAAACGCCATGAGAAGTAATCACAGCGCCTATTTACGCTCACAGGCCAGCACCATCACTTCAGACATCATTGACCGTATGCTCGTCAACCGCGCCACTGCGCGGGCAGGTAGCTACGATACTGGCCTTGGTGTGCCTGTAGCCGTGCTGCCGTCAAATTGCGATGGCGATGCTGCCGACAATTGCTCGGTAACCGAAATGGCAACGCTTGATATCGATCAATGGAAAAGCTCGCTTAGTAATTTACTACCCTCCGGCGATGGCACGATTTCCCGAGCAGTGGTGGGAGGACTTACAACAGTAACCGTCACCATTCAATGGGATGACAGCCGTGGCGTCAACGCGCCCACGCAATTACTCATTGAGACCATCCTATGAAACAAGCCATTTTCACAAACACTGCCCCCAGACGGCAAACAGGGTTCACAATAATCGAAATCCTCGTTGCTCTGGCCATCAGTTTAGTTTTGCTCACGGGTGTAATGAAAATTTACATGTCCAACAAAGCCACCTATCAGGTGCAGGAAGGGATGTCCCGGCTCCAGGAAAATGCCCGTTTTGCACTCAACTTTCTTAGCAATGATATTCGTATGGCCGGCTATTCAGGCTGCAGCAGCCTATCATCACCGCCCAACAACATCGTCGATCTCGATAATGATGGTAACGCTGATACCGTTTCAGATTTCACTACCGGCGGGCTATTTGGATTTGAATACAGCGGCCTACCGATTGCACTCACCGCATCAGACAACTTAAGTACCACCGACGTCGTGGCGGCAACTGATGTCATCGTCATCCTTAAAGGCTCTACACAGGACATTCAATTAACAGGCAACCTGGTCGCAGATAATGCCAACATCCAACTCGCCGGCACCGCAGCCGGTCTGTTTCAGGCCGGCGACATCATGTTTATTTCTGATTGCACCAGCTCTGATATCTTCGCCGCCAATAATGTTTCCAATGGCGGCACCATCACGATTGCTCACTCCAACTCAGTCAATATCACCAATCGGCTCAGCAA
>Ga0316209_1001083_pt1 | contig 32806 bp, 31 predicted proteins | sample 6monopyrite_MG_FD_204945 | JGI IMG/M metagenome (GOLD analysis project Ga0316209, IMG submission 204945) | Microbial mat bacterial communities from mineral coupon in-situ incubated in ocean water Damariscotta River, Maine, United States -... | ecosystem: Environmental > Aquatic > Marine >...
TGAATCGAGCAAGATAACCACGTCTCTTTTATGCTCAGCCAAACGCTTGGCTTTTTCGATAACCATCTCTGCAACCTGTACATGACGACTCGCGGGTTCATCAAAGGTTGAAGATACCACTTCACCACGCACACTACGCTCCATCTCGGTTACTTCTTCTGGACGTTCGTCGATCAGCAAAACGATGAGATCGCAGTCTGGATTATTTGCAGCAATTGATTGAGCGATATGGTTCAACATCATGGTTTTACCGGCTTTTGGTGGCGATACAATCAAACCACGCTGGCCTTTACCAATCGGTGACATCAGATCAATAATGCGTGCAGTAATATCTTCCGTGCTGCCGTTACCACGCTCCATTATTAAACGTTCATTTGGGTGTAACGGCGTTAAGTTTTCGAATGCAATTTTATTACGAGTATTCTCGGGCAAATCAAAATTAATCTGATCCACTTTCAGCATCGCAAAATAACGCTCACTGTCTTTAGGTGGTCGAATCTTACCTTCGATCGTATCACCGGTACGCATACTAAAACGTCGTATTTGACTAGGTGACACATAGATATCATCCGGCCCTGCTAAATATGAACCTTCTGCTGAACGTAAAAAACCAAACCCGTCCTGAAGAATTTCAAGGACTCCTCCACCAAAAATATCTTCACCTCCTTTTGCGTGTGCTTTTAAAATGGCAAAGATAATGTCCTGCTTTTTCGATCGTGAAACATTATCAAGTTTCATTTCAGCGGCGATTTCAAGTAATTCAGTTACAGGTTTTAGTTTCAATTCGGAAAGATTCATAATAGGAAAGGTCGTTTGATTTGAGTTTAGGAGTTAATAATAATGTCTGTTGGGGTTTAAAGAGCTGACAGACAGTGCTCTATAATAATTATCTACTTTAAAGGTTATTGGTACTGCTTTTTTATCATTGGTTTTATGACTATTAAATACGCGAGTCACCAATAACCTCAAAAAAATACTTGCTTATGATATTAGCTATAAGCTGCTATCAATAAATGCTGTTAATTGTGATTTTGATAATGCACCGACCTTGGTCGCTTCAACATCACCGTCTTTAAAAATCATTAATGTTGGAATGCCACGAATACCAAATTTAGGTGGCGTGGCAGAATTTTCATCGATGTTCAGTTTAGCTATTTTTAATTTGCCAGCGTAGTCGCCCACAATTTCATCGAGTATGGGAGCAATCATTTTGCATGGACCACACCACTCTGCCCAGTAATCTACTAACACAGGGATTTCTGACTGCAATACTTCCTGATCAAAAGTATCATCTGTAACGTAAACAATATCGCTGCTCAACGTGTAACCTCATTTAATTTAGTTATTAATTATCGCCGCTTCATTATAAAAGCTGACGACTAAAGAATTTTGTTAATGAATAATTTTGCTATTAATCTTATTGGATTCGAAAGATTCTGAAAATCAAGATAATGATGGGACATATAATAGTCTATTTTCAAAGTTTGTACACCCCCTTTTCTTAAAAATATGAGACATACATATAGTATAAGGACGTTTAATGTAAATTAATGTAAGCTACGTGCCCATGAATCATCATCTCTCAGAAACACGTTTTACAGACTTTGACCTCGATCCTCGTTTACTTAAGGGACTAGAAGAAGCCGGATTTGAATTTTGCACCCCTATTCAGGCACAGAGTATACCGATTGCCTTGACTGGCAAAGATGTTGCGGGTGAAGCCCAAACGGGTACCGGTAAAACGGCCGCATTCATGGTTGCCTGTTTAAATTACCTGCTTACCAAACCCAGTCATGAGCAACGTCAGAAAACACAAGTACGTGCCATGATTCTGGCCCCCACGCGAGAGCTGGCCATTCAGATTCATAAAGATTCACTTGTTCTTGCAAAACACACTGACATTACATTAGGTCTGGCGTATGGCGGTACTGATTACGAAAAACAACGCAACATTCTGGAAAATGGTGTTGATATACTAATCGGCACACCTGGTCGTACTATCGATTTCTTTAAGCAGCGAGTTTTCAGCCTGAAAAACTGCGACGTGGTTATTCTGGATGAAGCAGACCGCATGTTCGACCTGGGTTTTATCGATGATATGCGCTATTTACTAAGTCGTTGTCCCGAGCCCGAGAAACGATTAAGCCTGTTATTTTCTGCAACGCTGTCCCATCGCATCGGTGAACTGGCATATGTTCACATGAATGACCCAGCTGAAATTCGCGTCAAAGCAGAAACTAAAACAGCAGATAAAATCGAACAATCCATTTACTACCCGGCAAATAAAGAAAAAATTCCATTACTCCTGGGATTAATGGAAAAGCTCAAACCTACTCGAAGCATCGTCTTTATCAATACCAAACGCGTCGCCGATAAAGTATACGCATGGCTAGAAGGTAATGGTTATAAGGCTGCATTACTGTCCGGCGATGTTCCTCAGAAAAAACGCCAGACTTTACTGAAGAAATTTCAGGATGGTGAGTTCAGTACTCTGGTTGCAACCGACGTAGCTGCACGAGGACTACACATCCCCGAGGTCAGTCATGTATTCAACTTTGATCTGCCGCAATCTGGCGAGGACTACGTCCACCGCATCGGCCGAACAGCACGCGCAGGTGCCAGTGGTTCCGCCATTAGTTTTGCCTGTGAAGATTTCGCACATTACATCATGGACATCGAAGAATATATCGACCAAAAGATTGGTAGAGAAGCGGTAACAGGTGATTTGTTAATCGAACCGAAACCGCCGATCAAGATGGAAAGGCGGCCTCGACCAGGGGGAAACAAACCTGGCGGAAATCGTAATCAGAACCGAAGTGGTGGAAATCACCAACGCCGTAGATAAGGCTAGTTCCAAGTTGTAAGGAAAAGCTTACAACTTACAACTATTCACTAAGAGCGTTAAAAACACCTTCTGCGGTTTCAAGCGCAGACACAACATCTTCCGCCAAAACGTTAAAGTGCCCCATCTTCCGCCCTGGCCTTGCTTCCGTTTTTCCATAAAGATGTAACTTAATATTATTCTGCGCAAATATGTCCTGCCAGTCAGGTAACCATAAATCACCTAACATATTCACCATTACCACAGGCGACATCAAGCGCGTATCACCGGGCTTTAAACCACACATCATTCGAACCTGTTGTTCAAACTGCGAAGTCACGCAGGCATCTTTTGTGTAGTGGCCACTGTTATGTGGACGTGGCGCCATTTCATTAAAATACAGAATGCCTTCTTCACTGACAAAAAACTCCACAGCAAGAATACCCACATAAGACATTGCTTCAGCGAGTATGGAAGCACCCTCAACAGCTAGCTGAGCAACAGCTTCATCAACACGGGCGGGGACAATACTCAAATGCAGCACACCGTTTCTATGCTGATTTTCAGAAACCGGAAAGCTTGCCAACTCGCCATGGGTATTTCTCGCGACGATGGCCGACACTTCACAACGAATGGTAATCTGCTTTTCTAGCACACAGTCAACTTTACCTGCAACGTTATAAGCTTCTGTTAGCTGCGAAAAATCATTGATGACAAACTGTCCTTTGCCGTCATAACCCAGTGTATTGCTTTTTAATATCGCAGGAAAACCGATTTCATCCGCTGCTTGCTGCAGGTCACTTTCCTGCACAATCGCAAAATACGGTACAGGCTGTAATCCCGCTTTTAATGCAAACTGTTTTTCCAGATCTCGGTTCTGCGCGATTTCCAGGGATTCAGCGACCGGAAAAACCGTGGTTTTATCCGCTATAAATCGTACGCTGTCTGATGGGATATTTTCAAATTCCAGGGTAATGGCATCACATTGTTCCGCCATTTCTGATAATGCAGCCTGGTCTGTGTACTCCGCTTTAATGTGTACATCGGCAATCAAACCCGCTCCACAAAAAGGATCAGGATCAAGCACCACCACACGGTACCCCATAGTACGTGCAGCCACACAGAACATGCGACCCAGTTGGCCGCCACCCAGCACACCCAGTGTTGATCCGGGAAGGATGGGTGTCGCTGAATTTTGACTGCTGCTTTGTTCGGCTTTAGTCATGCTATCGCTAGTCATGGTATCGCTAGTCATAGTTAATCGCCGGCTGGCGGCAGTGTCATGGCAAAAACGCTTTGCTGCTGCTTTTCTCTAAACTCAAGCAGCTTTTTAGCCAGTGATTCATCATTGATCGCCAACATCGAGATGGCCGATAATGCCGCATTAGCGGCACCTGCTTCACCGATTGCATATGTTGCCACCGGAATACCTTTGGGCATTTGCACAATCGATAATAATGAATCCATTCCTTTTAGGTAGCGGGTCGCAACAGGTACCCCCAGCACAGGCAAAGTGGTTTTGGCAGCCAGCATGCCCGGTAGATGCGCTGCGCCACCTGCGCCAGCAATAATCACAGCAAAGCCATTATCACGAGCTGAATCAGCAAATTCGAACAATAATTCAGGCGTGCGATGAGCTGAAACTACCTTCGCTTCGTACTCAACACCAAACGCTTCTAATTGCTCAACAGCATGCTGCATGACTGGCCAGTCACTCTGACTACCCATAACAACGGCTACTTTTCTTGCATTGTTTTGTTGCGACATAAACTTTCCCAGATATTTCTGCAGAAAAAACCGCTAATTGTATACGAATTAATCAATAGTTTGTACTATTAGACAGCCTGGATTACGTATTTCTGAATTTGATTACTTTTTAACCAAAATTGCCAGGCAAACATTTTTCCAAAAACCAAACTTCGTATTTGTGATCAGCGTCAGGCTTTAAACATATTTGTCGATATATCATACATATAGTGATTTTTTGGCTATTATTAGTGACACCAGCAGCCCGCTGAACAATCAAGACGAATATGTGATTAATATGACGCGACATAATATTACTGTCGATTCCAGTTTCACACATGGCACACTCAAACGTAGCGTCACAGGCATTATTTTGGGTTTAATGATGTGCTCTGCATTTAGCTCAAATGTTAACGCAACAGAGAAACCAAATTTAACTAAACCTACAGTTGTTGTCCCAGAAAAAATCCCAGGCGTTAACACGGTCAGTGCAGAACAACTCATTGAAGTTCTAACCTCAGACAATCCGCCTATTTTAATCGATGCCCGTATCAAGACTGATCGTTTACACGGCTACATTGAAAGCAGTATTGGCTTACCTGATATCGACACCAACTGCGGCACGCTTAAGAAAGTCACTACCGATAAAAGTCACCATCTCATGTTTTATTGTAATGGCGTGCAATGCGGTCGTAGTGTCGTCTCGTTAAAAATTGCTCGCTCATGCGGTTACCATCAATTATCCTGGTTTAAAGGAGGCTTTGCCGAATGGAATGAAAAAGGATACCAGTACATAAAACCTCGGTAACCTGCTTTCATGAACAGTAAATCAAACACTCTTCAAAAAACACTGGCGCTCACTATTTTACTTATTGGCGTCATCGGTATTGCTCTGGTTATTGCCACTGATTACACCTACAGACAACTGGCTTTTGAACAACAGAAGGATTCTATCAGCCAACTGATCAAGCTTAAATCCACCGATCTAATCGAAGAACTATCTGAACATCAAAAAGATTTAGGTTTTCGCTTACAAGGTGAAACCAAGTTTTTAAATGCGGTCGAATCTAACAATACAAAAGATATCACTTACTGGCTTAATCTGGAATTTAGTCGATTTTATGCCACCACCGGTCTTATTAAACTTGAAAAAGTCATTGTCTACGATAACGACTTTCAACTGGTTAGTTATTCAGAACGAGGGTTAAGCATTATTAATAATTCTCGATTACCCTGCACCCAACTTATTCAGCATGTGCAGTCGTTACCTGGTATACAACGGATGAAACCCAGCACAAGCCTTTGTCAATATAATAACCGTCCGATGTTATCCACCGTAGTATCCATCGGCAGTCTGAAGCCCAAGGGTTATATTCATGTTATTACCAATCCTGCACACATCCTGACTCAGATTGAAACTGAACTTGGCATACCCTTAAAAATATTTAATCAGAAAAACGACATTCTCCATCAGTCTAGTAACTGGCCAGTCAGCGAGACTAATCAAAATCATCTGATTAGCACTTTTACTATTAATAAAAATGGTACCGCCTACATGCACATCAGCGGCGCTTCTGACATAACCGCATTCATCGAACTCTTGAACGATATACGTTTTAAAATTATTTTAGGTGCCTCAGCCTTAACCTTATTTACTTTGCTCTTTGCTTTAATGATTTTACATCGTGGTTTGTTACCACTGAATAATTTGAAACGCGCGGCCAATAGTAGTGCACGCGGCGAGTTTACCTCTGTCGATGAATCGGGTTATAGCGAGATCACTACACCCATCATCGCATTCAATGCCATGGTCAGAAAAATTCAGGCATTAATCAACGACCTTCAGGATGAAGTAATTCAACATGAGAAGACAGAGGAAAAATACAAACAGGCTAAAGTCATTGCAGAAAAACATGCCCAGCAAGAGAAAAAACAGAGCAACTTCTTACATCTAACGATGCAATCCATTGTTGATGGCGTAATAACAACCGATATTAATGGTTATATAAAAACGATTAACCCAACGGCAGAACAATTAACCGGATGGTCCGAGAGTGAAGCGGAAGGCAAACCTCTGGTTCAGGTAATGCACGTATTAAAAGAAGAGACATTTAAACGAATTTATGACCCGACGGAAAATGTTGAACATAAAACTGTTCTTGACGAACCAATCAATGCTGTCCTGATACAACGTAACAGTAATATCGAAACCCCTGTTGAATATATTGTGGCTCCTATGCGAGACCACGAAGACGAAATCGCTGGTATCGTCATTATTATTCACGATGAATCGGTGCAACGTTCGCTAAACAGACAGCTCACATTCCAGGCTACACACGACGCATTAACCGGCCTTATCAATCGATATGAATTCGAACGCCGCCTGAAAAACGTCATCACCACGCAGCAAAACGTAAAAGCTGTCAACACGCTTTGTTATATCGATCTCGACCAGTTTAAACTGGTAAACGATACCTGTGGTCATGCTGCTGGTGATGATCTTCTCAAGCAGATAACCTTATTATTACAAAACGGTCTTGAAGGCACCGGTACATTGGCACGTCTGGGTGGTGATGAATTCGGCCTGTTACTGGAAAATTGTAACATTGCCGATGCACAGGAAATTGCAGAACGACTGCTGCAGATTATTCAACAATTCCAGTTCAGCTGGAATGAAAATACATTTACGATTGGTGCAAGCATCGGTATCTCCACCATTTCTAATTCGGCCTCTTCCTGTGAAGAAGTTCTCAGTAATGCTGATTCTGCATGTTATCTAGCTAAAGAAAGTGGACGAAACCGTATCCAGGTATTTACAGCCGAAGACGATAAATTATTAATACAACAAAGAGAGATGCACTGGGTCTCACGCATTAATCATGCACTGGAAGAAAACCGTTTCCAGTTATATTTTCAGGAGATAATGCCACTTGGCGGTCACACACAATCATTTATATTACATGGTGAAATTTTATTGCGCATGATCGACAAAGAAGGCGATATCGTTTCTCCAAGAAGTTTTCTGCCTGCAGCCGAACGCTACAATATGATCACACTAATCGATGAGTGGGTAGTAGAAAAATCCATTCAATGGTTAGCTTCACGAAAAGATAAAGTTTTAATATCCATTAACTTATCGGGTATGTCACTTTCTAACCGTGATTTCCTTAACTTTGTCGTCTCTATAATAAAACAAAATAAGGTAAATCCTGAACTGTTATGTTTTGAAATAACAGAGACGGCAGCAATCAGTCACCTAAGCACAGCCATCCACTTTATGAATATCCTGAAAAAACTAGGCTGTTCATTTGCACTGGATGATTTTGGTAGTGGCCTGTCATCTTTCTCTTACCTGACCAGTTTACCGGTTGATTACCTGAAGATAGACGGTGCTTTTGTTATGGACATCGACAAAGACCCAATGCACTATGCCATGGTGAAATCAATCAATGAAGTAGGACAGGTAATGGGAATCAAAACCATCGCAGAATACGCTGCATCGCAAAGCATCATAGATTGCTTGCGCGAGGTCGGGGTAGATAACGCACAGGGTTATGCGGTTGCCAGACCGGTACCACTCGCTTCAATTTCTCCAAAAAAATATAAGCCTGTTTTAACCACTGTTAAAAACAAATAAAAACTTTTACCACAGAGACACCGAGAATTTATTTTTGTGCTGCGCACAAAGTAATAAAGTTTTTCTCTGTGCGCTCTGTGTCTCTGTGGTGAAATTTCAATATTTTTTAGCGCTAAGACTAACGAATAAATTCTTTGGCGTGCTCTAGCACAAATGTTTTAAATGACTGTGCCACCGGTGATAAACGTTTTCCCTTACGTTGAATAACATACCAGTGACGCCGAATCGGAAAATCCTTAACATCCAATATTTGCAATCGCCTGGTTTCCAGCTCGAGCTCCAGGGTATGAATAGATACGATACCCAGGCCCAAATCAGCCTGAACCGCCTGCTTGATTGCCTCATTACTACTCATTTCAATATCGGTATTAAAGCTCACATCATGCTCAGCAAAAAAACGTTGAATCGCACTTCGTGTACCTGAACCTTTTTCACGTACCGCAAAATGTTCTTTTTCAAATCGTTTGAGCTCAATTTGCTTCTCCTTCGCCAGTGGATGATTTTGTGGAGCGATCATAACCAGAGGGTTCTCCATAAAGGCGTCTGACTCGACTTCTACCCCTTCTGGCGGCTGTCCCATGATAACCAGATCAGGCTCATTATTTTCCAGCTGTTTCTGCAACGATTCGCGATTGGTGATATCAAGACTTATAGTAATACCAGCATGCTGTTTGGTGAATTCTGCCAGTAGCCGGGTTGCAAAATGACTAGCGGTGGTAGCCACAGAAATCGATAATTCACCACGTTGCACGCCCTTTAGGGCTTCAAATACCACATCAGCCTCATCCAGCAGGTCAATAATATTCCGACCATAGTCATACATATAACGTCCAGCCTCCGTCAAATGAATGGTTTTTCCAATCTGCTCAAACAAAGGCAAACCCACACTTAGCTCTAACTGTTTGATTTGCATAGAAACAGCAGGTTGACTCAGATGCAACTCTTCTGCAGCCCGGGTATAATTCTGCCGCCGGGCAACAGCATTAAATACTTCTACTTGTCGAATCGTTAAATGCATTTCAAGATTTTATCATAAGTATTACATTATTGTTACAATCAGAAATAATGAGTTGTAATTATAGTAGGGCATCCTTATAATCCTTCGCCACGTTGTGTTGACTTGTATGTTTTTTTCGATTTGGCGGTATAATTTCAGCCCCTCCTCGAAACGAGTCCACAAACAACTGTTTCACATACAATAAATAATTGCTCTAGGAGGCAATAAACATGGCTAAAGTTTATGACGCGGGTGTAAAAGAATACCGCGAAACGTATTGGATGCCTGATTACACTCCAAAAGATACAGATCTTTTGGCTTGTTTCAAGATCACTCCACAAGACGGCGTACCACGCGAAGAAGTTGCAGCAGCGGTAGCAGCTGAATCTTCAACAGGTACCTGGACAACTGTATGGACAGATTTGTTAACAGATCTTGACTACTACAAAGGTCGTTGTTACGCGATTGAAGACGTACCAGGTGATGACACTTGTTTCTACGCTTTTGTTGCTTACCCAATCGATCTTTTCGAAGAAGGTTCGGTTGTAAACGTGCTGACTTCTTTAGTTGGTAACGTATTCGGCTTTAAAGCCCTACGTGCACTTCGTTTAGAAGACATCCGCTTCCCTATTGCTTACGTACTAACTTGTAATGGTCCACCACAGGGCATCCAGGTCGAGCGTGACATCCTGAACAAATACGGTCGTCCTCTATTAGGTTGTACTATTAAGCCTAAACTGGGTCTTTCTGCTAAGAACTACGGTCGTGCTTGTTACGAAGGTCTTCGCGGCGGTCTTGATTTCACTAAAGATGACGAGAACGTAAACTCACAGCCATTCATGCGCTGGCGTCACCGTTTCGACTTCGTTATGGAAGCTATCCATAAAGCTGAAGCTGAAACTGGCGAGCGTAAAGGTCACTACTTAAACGTTACAGCTCCAACAACTGATGAAGCGATGAAACGTGCTGAGTACGCTAAAGAAATTGGCGCACCTATCATCATGCATGACTACCTGACTGGTGGTTTATCTACAAACACACAACTAGCTCAATGGTGTCAGGACAACGGTATGTTGTTACACATTCACCGTGCTATGCATGCTGTACTTGACCGCAACCCGCACCACGGTATTCACTTCCGTGTACTAACTAAAGTTCTTCGTTTGTCTGGTGGTGATCACCTTCACTCAGGTACTGTTGTTGGTAAACTTGAAGGCGACCGTGAAGCAACATTGGGCTGGATCGACACAATGCGTGATTCATACATTAAAGAAGATCGTTCACGCGGTTTATTCTTCGACCAGGACTGGGGCTCTATGCCTGGCGTAATCCCTGTAGCTTCTGGTGGTATTCACGTATGGCACATGCCTGCACTAGTTAGCATCTTCGGCGATGACTCTTGTCTTCAGTTCGGTGGTGGTACATTAGGTCACCCTTGGGGTAACGCTGCTGGTGCGGCTGCTAACCGTGTTGCTGTTGAAGCCTGTGTTGAAGCACGTAACTCTGGCGTTGAGCTTGAGAAAGAAGGTAAGGACATCCTTACTAAAGCTGCTTCTCACAGCCCAGAGCTTGCCATTGCAATGGAAACTTGGAAAGAGATCAAATTCGAATTTGATACTGTTGACAAGATTGACGTAGCACATAAATAAAGCCCTCACCCTAACCCTCTCCCAGAAGGGAGAGGGAAAGAATGAGTGGTGACTCGTGCTTCCTCCTCTCCCTCTGGGAGAGGACCGAGGTGAGGGTACATTTAACAACTATTTTGGAGTAAATCACATGAGTGATGTACAAGATTACAATTCGTGCTTAAGCGATGCTGCTGCAAGCCGTAAATATGAAACTTTTTCATACCTTCCACCTTTGACCAAAGAGTCTATTCGTGCTCAGATTCAATACATCGTTGATAAAGGCTGGAACCCGGGCATCGAACACACAGAACCAGAAAATGCGATCAGCAACTTCTGGTACATGTGGAAACTACCTTTGTTTGGTGAAACAGACGTAGACGCCATCCTGGCTGAGATTGAAAACTGTCATAAAGCACACCCAGACAACCATGTTCGTCTGTTGGGCTTTGATAACTTTGCTCAATCTGCTGGCACAGCAATGGTTATTCACCGCGGCACTTCTGTCTAGAAAAGCCTCAGGTAAAACCAGCTTGTAACTCAAGCAGAAGCCCCTGCTCTGCATTGCAGACAGGGGCTTTTTTAATATTGTTTTATATAGTTGATATAAAACAATATTAAAAAAGCACAAACTTCTAAAATACTATTTCCCATCTCTGCTGGACCTGGGAACTAACGGAATAATACTATTATGGCAAAACCAAAAACTTATGTAGGTGTTGATAATGACCTCAATGGTGGCATGACCACCATCGGTAAACTTATACGTGACGCTAAAGTATTTGGCTTAATTGAAGATGGTGAAACATGTGAAGGCTGGAACCTGGCCGGTATCGATGCCTTATTAGACAAAGTAAATAAAGAGTGGGATAAATACGGCTGCTTAGTCAGTCATTTACCTGAAGACTTATTTAAACGTCATCAAGAAATTCACAATAAAGCAATAGCAGATGCACGCGCTACCGGATGGTGTGGCGAGCAAGAAACAGATGACGAAAAATAATTTCGTCATAATGAAAATATAAACCCTGATTTAAACTGGGAGCCTGTCCTGTTATTGACAGACTTCTTAAAAAAACAACAAACTTAAAGAATAAAGGTGTGTCATGTCAGAAAACACAGTAAATCCACAACAGTACATCATTAAAGATGAGCCCTATTACGAGCCAGTAGCCAACGAGATTGATCTCTACACTGCCGCTTATAATGCGCGTATGCCGATGATGCTTAAAGGCCCAACCGGTTGTGGTAAATCACGATTTGTTGAACACATGGCTTACAAACTCGGGCGTCCTTTAATTACTGTTGCCTGTAATGAAGATATGACCGCTTCTGATTTAGTAGGTCGATTCTTATTAGATGCTGACGGCACTAAATGGCAGGACGGTCCACTCGCGACAGCTGCTCGTATGGGTGCGATATGTTACCTGGATGAAGTTGTTGAAGCACGTCAGGATACTACCGTTGTTATCCACCCACTGACTGACCACCGTCGTACTTTACCGTTAGATAAAAAAGGCGAGTTGATCGAAGCACACCCTGATTTCCAGTTAGTTATTTCATACAACCCGGGTTACCAGAGTTTGATGAAAGATCTTAAGCAATCAACCAAGCAACGTTTTGGCGCTTTGGATTTTGATTACCCGGAAGAGACTATCGAAGTATCGATTGTAACTAAAGAGTCCGGTGTTGATAAAGCAACCGCTGAAAAATTAGTACAGATTTCACACCGCGCACGTAACCTGAAAGGTCACGGCCTGGACGAAGGCATCTCAACACGTTTATTAGTATACGCAGGTCAATTAATCAGCAAAGGTGTTGAGCCTCAAGCTGCTTGCATGATGACAATGGTTACCCCATTGACTGATGACCCTGATATGCGCGATACGCTAGATGCAGCTGTGCAAACATTCTTTGGATAAATCGTTAAAAAAAACAAATAATTAACCACAGAGGCACAGAGTTCACAGAGAATAATTTATTGTTTATTCATTTTAAAACTGACGTTTTAAATCTCTGCGCACTCTGTGTCTCCGTGGTGAGGCTTTTATCTTTATGAGCATCAAACTCGAAGATTATGAAGACTTTCTAGAAAGCGTACCAGAAGTACGTGATGTTCTAGAAAGCACTTTTCATGATGCTGCCCGCATCATGTCGCCAACTGGCCTACAAACTTATATGGACGGTGCAGTATCTTTGCACAACTTAGGTAGAGGCGGCGATGTTGTCATTACCTATATTGAAGAAATACCCTTAGTGGTAAAAGAAGTGGGTGAAGACGTTATTCTGGATTGCGTAACCGCAGCCATGAAACTATCATCCATGACCTCTGGCGAAGTCATTTCATTATTGCTTGCCAGTCTACCGACAGCGGCACGTAATCTAGGTGATGCTGAATTATTCCGTGGTTATCTTTTATTTATTCACCAATTGGCTTCGACTGCTGCACGTGGCTTACGACCAATGCTCAATCACATCGATGAGTTACTTGGTAAATTAACTTTAAGTGGTCTACGCCGCTGGGCTAACTTTGGCGCACAGGCCTATCGCCGTGACTTTAATAACCTGACCGCTTACTTCAATCTTGAATCGGCTGATTCAAAAGCGATGTTCCAAAAAGAGCGTGCGGGTGTTCTGTTCAACAAAGTACAGCGTAAGTTAAATTTTTATCTGCGTGCGTTATGGGGCCGTGACTTTTTCATCCGACCCACCGGTGCAGATTTCGCCGATTTTCGACCATACATCGAACACCGTATCCTGCATATGCCAGATGCCGTTGATGATTTAGTTTCTGCTTCAGGTTCTATAATCCCAGGCTTAGAACTCTATCGCGCCACTGCCGCGCATATGGCATCGCATATGTCATATTCCACTTCACCGATTTCAGCCGAAGAATTAAGCCCGGCGCAAATGTTCTTTATCGGCCTGGTTGAAGACGCTCGCATCGAATACAAAGCGATAAAAGATTTTCCCGGATTGTTTAAGTTATGGCGTTCAATACTCGTACTGGAACATGAAGAAGAAGCGCAACATGAGACGATGCCTGTCATTGAACACCTGGCACTGATGCTATTAGATAATAGCGCTAATTCAGATGATGACGAATTGAATGCCTTTGCCGCTAAATTTCATGAACAGATAGAAGAAAATCAAGACAACAATCAATTTTGCTGGAACATGGGTCTCGACCTGTTTCACCTGTTCCAGTCACGCAAAGCCGTGCCAAGTTTGCGTATTCTGGAACGCATCAGAACGCCTTATCGTGACGACAATCGCTACGTTTGGGAGTTTGAAGAATTCGATGCAGACGTTGAATTCGAATATGTACCAGCAAGCCAACGACAGGTTCGCCGTACAGTCAGCGTCATCGAAATGGCAAATGAAGTTGATTGCGAACTAGCCGGTGATGATGCTCAGGAAATCTGGACTTGCGAAACCAATATGCGTCCTTACGAAGATGACCTCACCGATGAGCAGATCAGCTTTAATGATATGTGGGGCAAAGAGCAGGTTTCTGACCCTTTCCATTATCAGGAATGGGATTATCAAATTCAGTTACATCGTCCTGATTGGGCAACGGTTTACGAACGTCGTCAACCCAGAGGCAACCCGGAAGATATCCATGACATTCTCACAGAATATCGTCCCGTGGCACATCGCATCAAACAGATTATCGATCTGCTAACACCTGCAGGCGTGCAACGTATACGTAACATGGAGGACGGCGACGAAATCGATTTAAACGCCGCTGTCGATGCGATGATATCAATTCGTATGGGCGAACAGCCTAATCCACGCATCACCATGCGTAACGTATTAAAGTCACGTGATTTATCGGTTGTCGTGTTAATGGACTTATCAGAATCAACCAACGAATCAATGGCTGGCTCCGATAAAACCGTCTTACAATTAACACGTGAAGCAGCAACGTTAGTTTCAACTGCAATTGATGGTATTGGCGATCCGTTCGCATTACATGGCTTTGCCTCTGATGGTCGCCACGACGTGCAGTACTATCGCTTCAAAGACTTCAGCCAGCATTATGACGATGATGCAAAATCGCGTTTAGCGGGTATGAAAGGTGGTTTATCAACACGTATGGGTGCGGCACTGCGCCATGCGGGGCATCATCTATTGAAACAACAGGAAAGACGCAAGTTAATTCTACTCGTAACAGATGGTGAACCAGCAGATATCGATGAAACAGATCCGCAACATTTGCGTCACGATACCAAGAAGGCAGTTGAAGAGCTATACAGCACTGGCGTGCTAACGTATTGCCTAACATTAGATCCAAATGCTGACACCTATGTGAAACGTATCTTTGGTGAGAATAACTACACGATTGTCGACAACGTAGATCGCTTGCCAGAAAAACTACCAACGTTATTTGCTTCACTGACAGGGTAAATTAAAGTTCCGAATAGTTCCCTCTCCCTTTGGGAGAGGGAACTATAAGGTAAGGATCTTAGCTCCCTGCTTCGGCACTACCTCATCCCGATGGCGCTGATCCATCAATTCCATCGCTTCTCTAAACTCTGATATCAAACGTAACTGCAAATCACTATTCTTTTTATCGTAATACACCACTTCTGACTGCATCGGTGAATCGAGAGAATCCCTGTCATGCGAAACAGGGAACTGCCAGGCGATCAAAATTATTCGCCCACCTTCATTATCAATAACAGAATAAGACTGGCTATCGACAAAGACGATTTCATTCTTATCCAGAATCGCCATATATTGTAATGAACGAATCGGCACAAAGACATGCCCTTCATGATCTCTTACATATAATGAATGATAGAGATTATAAATATCCGCTGGTACCAGCCAGGATTTTCTTTCCACTTCTTTTGGTAAGAAGAAGGTTTCTGATGTTGTACTCATATAATTGACATCATGCGATTTATTTACTATTCATGTATTATCATAGCAAAAATTAAACGAATTATTAAAAATGCGTAAATACAAGATTGAAAGTTTTAACGTAAATAATGTAGCTATGCGCTACAGCATTTTTGCACCTAAACTATTTAATTTTTGTTTATCACTTGGCATGGAGCCCCATAGAATAATGCCATCACGAGCCTTCTGCTCAGATGAAAACCAGGGTTATCCGATTATTTTAATCGCCAAACATTTTGGATCATTTCCATTTAATCATGGCCGTGTTGGCGGTATAGTTGCAACCGACCGCCACGGACCCCATGCTCACCATGGTAAAGATGTTGTCATCATTCAGGCTAGTCATGTCGGTTACAATCCTGAAACAAGAGACTTTGGCGTCTATCGTCGAATCCATACAGAAAATCAGGAACTATCGCCTGATTGCGGCGCTATTTTCGGTGTATTACATTGGTATCAGGAAGAATACGATTTTGCGCGACAACAAATTTTACTGCATAAAGAAAATGATAATCACATTGTCACTATAGATAATCAACTCTTACTTGAAAACAGAGAACAAGGCGTTTTTTTAGCACTTGAAGCATTAATCAAAAACACAAATGTTGTGCACACATACAACACCTCAAAGTCGTTTATCGCTTCACCGGAATTTGTAAAAAGACTTGACGAAAAATGGCCCGCAAAAAAAACAGCCATTGGTGATTTTTTATATCCCGACCTTTTTAGTTTTAAACGAAAAACAGATGACATGATTGCCAGTGGCCTGTTAAATAAAAACTTAATTTCAGCTATGCCCAATATCATGAGTAGTCAATCGCCAGCATTAACCGCCGCTCAAGTTAATACACAAATGGAATTTGACCGCACGTTCAGAACTATTGTTAAAGAAAAAGCTTATCGAGGAAAAAAAGTTGTTTTTATCTCCGGTATACATATCGATGTATCACCCAATGTGAACCAGCTCTTCCCATTAACAAAGTTTGTACCATGGGCGGCTTATATTCAAAATGAAGAAGGTGAAGGATACACACTGGAGCAAAAGGAGTTATTCACTGCACTAAGCGAACAAAATATCGACAACCCTCACAAGATAAACCTGACCGAAGCCATTCATCAGATGGAGAACGAACCGGAAATTTTACTTCACGTTGACGAATAAAATTAGTCAGCCCCTCTTAGAACCTTATCCCACTCTCCCACAAGAGCTTTACTATACCAGTTAGAAACATCCGGTGATTCAGGCAGATTGTTCAGACAACTCACTAACATATCTGCCAGTGCTACACTGCTACCGGACTCATAACGATATATCTCGTCATACTGCTCCCTATAACATAAGCTGTCCGGAACAACGGGTACTGCACCCGCGCTAATCGCTTCAAGTACAGATAAACCCTGAAACTCATGGATAGCAGTGCTTACCACAATAGATGATTGCCCCAGATATTTTTTGTATTCCTGTATCGGCACTTTATCATTCACGAGAATTTTATCAGCAAACATGTCTTCAATTTTCAATAACACATCCGGTTTAATTTTTGGCCGACTACCAAGCAAAGCAAGTTTAAAATCCGGATAAATTTGACTTAACTTAATAAGCGCGTCGCAAAAAACCTCTGGGTCTTTGTCGTATTCCCATCGATGATTCCACAAGATTAAAGATTTATCTTTAACTTCATCATGTTCGATTGGATGTATCGCTACTGGTAGCACATTACATTTATTTTTAAGAGAATTAACAATACCCTCTGGAATACTATCAGGGAATTTATCCAATAAATTTCCCACGCCCTCTAAAAACGAGTCACGATTATAAACAGAATTAAAAAGTGATTTTTCTGCAGCTATCGCACCGTATAACTGCACCATCATCGGCTCAATAGAATCAACCTGATGTTTACTAACGGGATAGGAAAACTGGTTCTCATGAAAATAATAAACACAGGGAACAGTCGCTAACCTCGGGTGCAACCCTTTTATCGTGGCCAGATCCACCATTGATGTTGCCAGAATTAAATCAGGCGCTTCTTCCGGAAACTGATACAACCAGGATAATGGATTGCCTCTTATACGCCAACGGAAATGCCGACCGGGTAATTCAAATTTATGCCAATGAAATTGCGTAAAAGTTTCGACCAGCCAGTCCGCCCAGGACGCATGACTGTCTGATCGATAGGCAGATAGTAACCAGATAGATTTTACTTTTGACTTCAAAATAAGGTTTGATGATCAGAAGTTCTCAACACTGGCACCATAACTCAACAATCCACACACAAAAGTTTTTACTCATTTTAGCATTCTTCATTTCTCTCGCTAATAATTTTCCATCTCTGTTTTATATTCGCCCAGCATCGCTAGATGGTTAAGCTTTGTTCTTTTCAGCAGTTCCTGCTGTGCCGCTGATACAGCGTCAGCTTTACCCTTCCATGCGTGTAACGCAGTTTCCTGCAAAGCACGACCATAAGAAATACTCAATTCCCATGGCGCATTAGAAGCCAACTGATTTATTGCATTCAAGTTTGCCGTTGCCTCTTCTGGTCCCTGGCCACCAGATAGGAAATTGATACTCGGCACTGCTGCCGGTACGCTACGTCGCAATACTTTTAAGGTTGCTTTTGCTACTTCATCCGCTTCTGCACGACGACAACTCTTGCCAGGCAAAACCATATTAGGCTTAAGTATCATTAACTCAAATACTACTTGATGTCGAAGCAAAGCAGCAAACACAGCGTGCTGTACAGCTTCTGTCACTTCTGCGTGACGATTGATTTCATGCTCACCATCCATCAGCACTTCTGGTTCCACGATGGGCACGATTCCTTCTGACTGACATATAGCCGCGTAACGAGCCAGCATTTCAGCGTTCGCCTCGATACCATGTTTGGTAGGTACATGCTTGTCGATACGATAAACCTCTCGCCACTTAGCAAAACGCGCGCCCTGTTGTTTATATCCCCGAAGACGCTCAGCTAAACCATCGAGCCCCTGTGTTATGACCTCTCCTGAGCTTAGTGCTAATGGCGTTGTGCCTTTATCGACTTTAATACCAGGAACTATTTTTTGCGCCCATGCGTCAACCGGTATCGTATTACCGCTATCGGTATTTTGCATGAGCGTTTCTTCAAATAGAATAATACCGCTGATGTATTCACCCAGACCCGGTGTCGTGACCAGTAGACTACGCCAGTCACGCCGGCTATCCTCGGTGGATTCAACGTTAATCGCTTTAAAACGTTTTGCAATAGTAGGCGCACTTTCATCTGCAGCAAGGATACCTCGCCCTTTTTGCACCATATCATTAATTGTTAATTCTAGTTCAGTTGAATATTCCATCGTTGTACTCCTCATCAACAATTTAGAAAAGACCGCAATCTATCAGGATTGTCCATCACCGACTGTGAAGATATACGATAAGCCGGTTACATCATCAGCTGTACCATAAGATATCACTTGCGGGCGATAGCAATATCTTCTACTTAAAAGTTTTTATCGATATTGACTTATCTCAACAATATATTCCTCTATTGGCTTGATAATCAAGGGAGTTGAAGTTTTTTTATTATCACAATTATTGATTGTTGCACGCTGGCGGGGGTTTTACAGAGCAGCGGTGCGAGTGCATGAGGCGATACATACTAAGTAATTAACAAGAAAATAAAAAAACGTTCCATCTTGCTCTGGCTTTAACAGGACACTAATTATGGGTAATTTTGATAACTTAAGACAACAGATGGTCGATTATCAACTGGCCGCACGTGGCCTGCATGATAAGGTTGTCCTGGATGCCATAAACAAGGTATCTCGTGAAGAGTTCGTGCCAACTGATCTGGTCGAGTTTGCCTATCAGGATACGCCCTTACCGATCGCTGCCAGCCAGACGATTTCCCAACCTTATATTGTCGCCTTGATGACAGCTGCACTGGATTTAAAAGCCGAAGATCGGGTGCTTGAAGTGGGCACAGGATCTGGTTATGCAGCCGCGATACTGGCTGAAATTGCTGATGAAGTATATTCGATCGAACGGCATAAAATCCTGGCTGATTCAGCTCGCGAAAGATTAATACAACTCGGCTATAAAAATACTTATGTATTGCATGGCGATGGCAGTTTAGGCTGGTCAGAGCATGCACCATTTGACGCTATAGTAGTAGCCGCTGGTGGTCCGGAAGTTCCGTTACAACTTAAAGAACAACTGGCCATTGGTGGACGTCTGGTCATACCTGTTGGTACCTCCCTGCGAAGCCAGCATTTGCTAAAGGTGACTCGTGTTAGTGACAATGAATATGTAGAAGAAGACCTTGGCGGCGTACGTTTTGTCCCACTGATTGGCGCTGCTGGCTGGGAAGATGAGGCAGACGAACAAGCTCCGGAACCTAAAAAAAAAGTAGCCACCTCGCTACCTGAACTTATCTATGCATCAAGTGAACATTTCGCTGATATCGATTCAGTAAACCTCGATGCTCTACTTGATCGCATAGGCGATTCCCGACTGGTTTTACTGGGAGAAGCCTCACATGGCACGCGAGAATTTTATGACATGCGGGCACGCATCAGCAAAGAACTGATTGAAAAGAAAGGCTTTAATATCATCGCAGTGGAAGCAGACTGGCCGGATGCGGCAAGCATCGATCATTTTGTCCGCGGTTCCGGACACGACCCCTTACTTGAAAACAAACCTTTTACTCGATTTCCGACATGGATGTGGGCGAATCATTCTGTAGCAGAATTCTCACACTGGTTAAAAACCTATAACCAGCAGTTTAATACTGCCGATGACGCCGTCGGCTTTTATGGCCTGGATCTTTACAGCATGTACAGCTCGATGGACGCCGTAATTAATTATTTACAGGATGTTGACCCGGAGACCGCAGAAATAGCACGTTTACGTTATGGTTGCCTGATGCCCTGGGCGGACGACCCGTCGTTATATAGTCGCGTTGCACTGTCTAGTAAGTACCGTGAATGTGAATTCGAGGTGCTAGCGGTATTACAGGATCTGCTAAAAAAACGTGAGCATTATACACAGGCTGATGGCCTGCGATATTTCAGTAGCGAACAAAACGCACGGCTGGTCACAAACGCCGAACGTTATTATCGCACCATGTACTACGCCGGTAATAATTCATGGAATCAACGTGATGAGCATATGTTTGAAACCCTAAAAGAAATTCTGAATCACCGTGGTGAAACCTCCAAAGCGATTATTTGGGAACATAATTCGCATATCGGTGATGCTCGCGCGACACAGATGAGTGCGCGCGGTGAATTTAATATTGGCCAACGCGTGCGTGAGACTTTTGCCGATAGCGCGTACCTGATAGGTTTTGGTACCGATCATGGTACGGTAGCCGCGGCCTCTGAATGGGGTGGCCCGATGGAAGTCAAACAGGTACAACCTTCTCATATCGATAGTTATGAACGTCAGTGCCACGATGTTGAAACAGATAACTTCCTGCTACCTCTACGTAATCCGATACAGGAAGAAGTACGAAAAAAACTACTGGTAGAACGTCTGGAACGTGCAATCGGAGTAATATACCGACCCGAAACCGAGCTGCAGAGCCATTATTTCTACGCTTCCCTGCCCCGTCAGTTTGACGAATACATCTGGTTTGATGAAACCCGGGCTGTGGAGCCACTGACGAAAGAAACAGCAAAAGGTTTGGCTGATACTTTTCCATTCGGCCTGTAAGTTCAATCCAGTGATTAATCAGAACGCCAGTCTTCATTCGATCATGCAGGACTTTGCTAACAGCACTGGACTGACAGGGTCGCCTCAGCATCGACGTCGCTATCTTTGGACCGATGCCTTTGCTGTGTGCAACTACCTCGAACTCTACAGACAAAGCGATAATCAGGAATATTTGCAACTGGCTATAAAACTGGTTGATCAGGTACACCATACCCTTGGTAGAAATCGTGAAAATGACACATGGTTAAGCGGCTTGACCGGTGAAGAAGCCAAACTTCATCCAACGCTGGGCGGTTTAAGAATCGGCAAGCAGTTAGACGAGCGAGGAACTAACGAACCTTTTGATGACCGCCTTGAGTGGGAGCGTGATGGTCAATACTTCCACTATCTAACTAAGTGGATGCATGCGCTTAATCGTGTCAGTCGTGTAACTCACAACGGCGTCTATAATCAGTGGGCGATGGAACTTGCTCAGGTGTCTCACCAGGCATTTACCTATACATCTGGCAAAGATGATGCGAAAAAGATGGTCTGGAAAATGAGTATTGATCTTTCACGTCCATTAATTGATTCGATGGGACAGCATGACCCGCTCGATGGTTTGATTACTTACCAGGAACTCGTCAGCACGTCAGCGCTTTTTCCTGACACAAAAAATAAAATCGACCTTAAAGCTGAGATTGATGATTTAGTCACCATGTGTTCAGGGCACGATTGGGGAACACCGGATTCTTTAGGCATCGGTGGATTACTTAGCGATGCTTACCGACTGGTTCAGTTGATTAGTAAAAACCAACTGCGTGATGACGACATGCTGAAATCACTTTTACAAGATATTGACTTCAGCCTGCAGGCATTTATTAAACATAACACGTTAAATTTATCCGCAAAGAATCGCCTGGCATTTCGCGAACTAGGGTTAGCTATAGGCTTGTATGCAATACCTGAAATGCAAACAGCCATTAAGCAGGACACTGGAAGTTTTACACACATCAATCAGTTAAATATTTTACTAACACAGCTCCTCCGATTTTATCCACTCTGTGATCTCATAAAAGATTTCTGGACTGAAACAAAGCATCGCACAGTTAATACCTGGACAGAGCATGCTGATATAAATAATGTCATGTTAGCTACTTGCCTGGCTCCCGGTAGTTATCTAAAAATTTAACACATGAGGGTGCAACTATTTTCAGATCAATAACCAGCAACTGAACTACACAAGTGAATAAAAGCCAACAGCTGCTTAGTTAAATTTTGTGTACCTACGAGCACCATGAGTTTTAATCGCTGTACGCGTCGTAGACTGATGAATATTTTCTAGTATCCTGGATTTAATGTCTAATTCCATCGCCTCTGTATAATCTTGTAATATTTCGAGCTCACCCCTTATTTGATCCGCCATTTCATCGACAATATCTTCACATCTCTTTACACCAATAGATTTTCCAAAATCTATAATACGTTTACGATCTGGAAAATTCTTAGATCCACCTAAATTTAGGGCTAGAGTGTCCCCAGGAACATATATTTGCGTATTAACCACATCGTATAGAGGACTTATGCGCATATCAGCTAGATCATCATATAACATAGCAAAGTTCTTTAAATGAGCGTCGCCATTACCTACCATGCAACTATGCACCACCATCTTAAATAAAATTTCCTTGTCTTCATTTATCTCTGACGAATAAATATTCAATACACTACTAATTGATTCATAACTAGACTCGTATTTATCGTTAGTCGTTTTACCCTGTAACACAGCCATATCCTCCATGGATCTACAGGCACCATCATCTTTTAAGTCAAACCGACGCATTACAAATAGTTGTTGATTGTCAGACAGCCAAAATTCAGGCGTCTCTATCTGACAAGATTTTGCTAGCCGCATACAAACAAACTCATTAATAGCAAGCTGAGGAAACTCATCATCACTACTTTTAACAATCAACGAAGGAAGTATTACTGCCCCCTTCTCTGACTCCACAACCTCTGAAACCACAACTTTAGGTTGAATACCACTTATATTTGATTGAAATAGATACTTATCAACCAGTTCTTTAAAGAGTTCGTCACTACCATCCCAAGCTAATATTTCAGCCCGGTTTTCAGCACTCAAATCTTCTTGCTCAATCCCCTCCGTCTCATAGGCAATACAGCCGATTCCAGTACTACCTTGTAATGCCAGAAATAGCATTTCGTCAACCTGTATATGCTTACGCAACCTTTCTGTAATATGACGGCGAATATACCCTTCAGGGATATTCATTTCAAAAATTGGAAATAAAGCTCCATGTTGATAGAACCGCTTTTCTATTGGCATAGCCGCAGCCACTGGAAACTTCGCATTCGAATGGTACGTAAACTCAAACTGGGCATTCTTTTCCAGAAGTCCCGCCTCCTCTCCAGCGACCTTAATATTAATTTGGCGTATGCGCTTGTCTGTCTTAATCTTCATCAAATAACCCCGGCAACTCATCTAAAGTTGGGCGGCGCTTCATCTCCAAAGTTAGAGAAAAACCAAGTGACATTGCGTAACACTGTACTTTCAATATACTTCCTCGGAAAATCCCATTTTCAATCTCGCTTACTTCTCGTCGAGATAGTCCAGCCTTCTCACCAGCATCCTCTTGGTTCAAGTACCGTTCTTTACGCTCACTCCTAAGCTTCAGACCTATTTGTTCAAGAAACGGATTCATATATCACCTTAATTTAGCCTCAAAAGGCCTCTTTTTTGCAACTCATTAATGGCATTTAAGCTTATTATATCTATTTTGCCACTTATTTGTTACATTAAAACCTCTCCAAGAGGCGGATACTTGATCGTATATTAAGGTAGGTGAATTAGAAGGCGGACTTGTTAGTGTTGCACTTGATTCTTGAATCCAAGCTGCCCCCTTTTACGTTCAGCGACCAAGCTGTGCGGCGTAAACGAAACGCAGTGTAGTTTGAGTCCGAACGAGCGCATTGTTAACTTTTTTCTGTATAGAACAAACATTCTTTACTACATATCTACGAATTTATAACTAAAAATGATCAACTAAAAACCCATGCTCCAAACATATAAATTCCCAATAATACGGATAAAACAACCGTAACTATAATAATGTGAGAAACAACTTTACGTCCAAAATCAAAAAATAAAGTAAATACAAAGCCTATGACAGCTCCTAAAATCAAGCCAGTATCATTAAAAAGCTTCCATCCAATACCTGATGCCGCAAATATACAAAATCCTACTGATATGTAATTCCAGAAAAGATCAGCAGCAGCCTCATCACGTAGCTCTGTTTTTGATGTTACAACAACACGTTGACTTGGGTCTTCTGTGCCCACTACCTCTGTTTCTTTTTCATTTGACATAGCGCACCTCTCATACATTTAACAAAATAATGTTGGATTCCGAATAATAAAGCTAACTAACGACTATAACAACAACTAGAAAAATCAGGAGATTTTAAGCTCCCCTCCTTTAACCACCCATTCCACTGAAACATCAAGAACTTCCACAAATGCGGTCAATTCATGGACGTAAATGTTGCGCTCTCCACGTTCAATTTTACCGAGAGTGGTCTGGTTTATATTAATGTCATATTCCTGGAGGGCGGTGGTTACATCAACTTGTCTCATGTTTTTTCGCAAACGTGCAATTCTTAGTCGCTCACCAAACTGTTGTTTATCCATAGCCTGCTCTTTTTCTCAATAAGGCTACTTTTTATCACTCTTTGTTAAAACAAGTTTGACATATTAGGCTACTATATTCTAATATCGAATATTAAGTTCGTTAAATAGCAATTAATCTTCTTTTCAGAAGGTATTAAATAAAGAAGCATGTCTGAGCCAAAGCTAGAATCACTACGCCTTTTTCTGTGAAGCACTCGTTTATTTAACACAGAAGAATATGGATATGAGCACAACCCCAGGAGCCATTTATGGATAAGGACACTCTCCAACACAATCCCCCACCTATTCCTTTAATTGCAGATGAGTCAGGCAATAATGTAGGTTATCGAGATACGCTAGACAGAGTTGCAGCTGTACTACAGCTGTTGAACGAAATGGACTCATCTGAGGGATTGTCACCTAGAGCTAAAAGTGGGCGTTACTGGATATTGTTAATGTTGATTGATTCGGTGAAATATATAAGTGATGCGCTTGTCGATGAGAAATCTGGCAATTAACAATTAAAGGGGAATTAAATAGCCCATAAAAAAGGCAGTTCAGGATGTGACTTTTTACTCCCATGCTATCGCTGCATTTTTAAATGGCAGGAATCTACTTGCGAGCTGATTAGAAGTGGGACTATACTGGTATGTGACCCTGTTGAGCCGGGTCTATCCTACATGGTATATCGATACTGGAGGGAGGTCGAAATGGTTAAGACATTATTTGCAGCCTATAGCGAACGAGATGCCGTGAAAAATGTTTTTGATGATCTGGTCAATCATGGAATCGAGCGTGAAAAAATTTACGCCGACGAGGATGCAAAAGAGGTCCGTGTCATGATTCCTGAAGCAATGGAGCCAGAAGTCAACGAGATTTTGAGCAGGCATCATCCGATATAATTACTGCCGGAATACGTTACGAGAATTGACATCGAGTGTCACGAGAAAAGACTTTGATAATCGATATTGTGTTTATCTATTCCTAGTTACCCAACCAGGAAGGGTGGGTGTGTTTTGCATAAAATTTCCGCGAATTAAAAAAACCTAAAAGTCAGGCCACATTATTTCGGTTTTCATCAGGCAGTTGATAACCTGCTTTTTCCATTGCATCACATATCAGCGCTACTATCTGCTCTTTGTTGTAACGGTCGGAATTCAATACAAGATCGTAATTAGAAGGCTCGTTAATGTCGGTGTCATATAATTTTTCGATGTATTCAGCACGTTCATTATTTACTTCGTGTACTTTATCAATAGCATCATTCATGTCAATTTCTTCACGGCTGGCTACGCGTTCAGCACATTTTTCCACACTGCCGATGATACGCACGCGAAAAGCATTTTTCTTGCCGAGGATGAGGTTTGCACCCCGGCCTACAATAACACCACCCATGCGCGATACTGATAAAACTGTCTTGACCAGATAATGGTAATAATCTTCGTATGAAAAGTTTTCTTTTTGTAGAAGGTGTTGCCACCAGTGGCCATTGATTTTGCTGACATGCTCATCCAGAACCCTGACTAGTTCTTCGTCTACATGCGCGCGTCGCGCAACCTCTTGCAGGATGTATCGGTCACAGCAGCGTACTCCAAGTTTATCGGCCAGCTGCTGTGCAACTAATTTTCCCAGTGAGCCAAAATCTCGTGATACGGTGACTACGCAGGTTTCAGCCTGTTTCTGCTGCTTTTCCCTTTCTACAGCTTGCTGACGTTGTATTTCCATCACCTCTGCTGTAATCAGGGCCTCGATGAAGCGTTCCGCGTTACATTTCATAGATCTTTCTTTTGTTTATAAATGATGGTCATAATTAGCATTGTGTACCCTGATATTGCTATCGCCAAAGATCGTATTCGCATGTCAGGCTTTTTGCTCAAGCTTGTTAAATACCTTAGCCAATTCCTCACACAAAACTTTGTAGTCTTCTTCACTCAAATAATGTGCTGCTTGTTTCAATGCATCATTGGCGATTCCGGCATGCAGCTTTGCGTTGATGACGTTACCCTGCCTGGCATGTAACATCGCAGTGTGAATATGCGACCAGGTGCTATCTTTGAGATTCTCGCCCATATATTGATCGGATGGCTTTATTTTTGTAAATATTATTTTTGCTCGGATGAAGTCACTTACCACCTTGATTTTCCCCCGGGGCTGCCTGCTGGGCTGTTTTGCATTATCGGACCTGATTGGTCTTTTGGAAGACATGGTCTCTGAGGTGCTGGCCGCACCGGCTCTGTTCGATTTGCTGATTGGGGTCAGCTTATCCAGGTGCTTTGTTAACGATGTGGATATGTCGGGAGCTTCATTGATGCTGGTGTTGCGGTGATAGAGACGCATGCGCTTGCGCAGATCCATGACACAAAGCTTGTAATAGAGCTCTTGCAGGTCATGTAATAAACGACTGATTCCGTGCTTTTTGGTCATATAATTTGCCACTTCAATAATATCTGTCGATAAGACAGCATAACGCCAGTGCTAGATATAATTCTATGACCTGTATCAACCGAGTAAATTTAAGGGAACGGAGTGAAGCGTACTGACTTTCATGGACAGTTATATTAAGTAAAGAGCCTGGGTGCAAGTATTACATGTCGCATTCTATTTTTATAAACATTTAACTAAGCTTGACTATAACGTTAATGGTCCGCTTTTGGCCTAGGCTGTGTGAAAACTCAAAATATTTTGTATATTAAAAATCCAGTCCCTAAATATGTACGGTTTTTCATAAATAAGTGATAATCGCCCCCACATAGAGTTCGTTTCTGGTTGGATATCGACAGTAATTTACCACTTTCAATTTTCCAAAATAGTTTTCACACAGCCTGGATCCCAAGCAGACTGTTAGAAAATTCTAATATAGACAGTGCTATCAGATTGCGATTGACAATATCGGGTCTGGAGATAGCGTCTCTACTTACAAAACCGAATATACGTACGCGTCTTAATTTGTTCTTGGTGAAACTTGCTAAATAGGAGGAGTCCATACACATAAGGGACGCTCATTTACCGTAAACAAAACCTAGAATTTATAGCTTAATTCTGTTTCATGTTCATAACATTTCAAAAAATAAGAAAATTCTAATGTGCTGCTGTTCGATTGACATTACATTGTCATTTCCTTATTGTTGTTAAGGTTATTAAAAATGTCTTTCGTCGCAATGACGGGTAAATGTGCAAAAAAGAGAAAGGGGTAAATGGTTTTTAAATCTATTAGGGTGCTACACACACTGTCTTGTAGTTATTCCATACTGCGAAACCTGACACACAAAAATGATTAATACGAGTGACTTTAAATATTTCGTCTTTGACGAACGGAGGGCATGATTATGATTATTAGAAAGCCTATTGGTTGCCTCTTGGTTTTGCTTTGTTGTTTCCTGTTTTCCGCTTGCGGAGGTAGCGGAGATACTGCAGCAGTTGCACCTACCAATACTGACTGTGTGCTTGGTACATCGAAAATCGGCGATTGTAGTCTATAAATTGAGCAAAAATATTATATAGAGGAAAGTTATGAAACAGAAAATTATATTTACATTTATTATTGCACTCTCATTATCTAGTCAGCTTGTCACTGCAGGATCTATTACAGATACATATGCAACGGGCGATACGCTAACTGCGACAACATTGAATAATATTAAAGATGCGGTAAATGATAATAACACCAGGATCATCAATAATATTTCCAGTATTGGTATAAATACAACCAATATTGATATAAATTCAGCCGATATTACTGCCCATGATGCTCGCATCACTGACCTTGAGAACGCTTCACCGGCAATAGGCCGAATTGCTCTTTCGGTGTCTGATGGAACTCCAACAAAAACATTGGCCGACGCAACTTCCAGCTCGGCTACCAGTGACGTTTTCCCAACGCCCAGCGACTATGTCAGTGGTACGGTCACCATTAAAGCGCTTATTTCGGGCTGTGGTGGCTCAAACGTTTCTGTCAGTATTAACAAAGGAGGCGTTAATGTTGGGTCAAACTCATTAATATTTATCCTACCCACATTCCAGACGGTGAGTATTCCTCTTGGGGCTGGATTTACCTTCTCAGTTGTTGAAGTGACGATGACGACCACTTCTTTAACTGATCTTAATACCATTTCACTGACCCGATCTGGTGCAAGCGCCAGTGATTTATGCTCAGGGGGGTTAACCGTGCAGGGTTTCATTGTTGAGTACCCACGCGGGTAAACATCATAACTTTGTGCAGCTTGCTGGCATCATGAGACATGTTGAGGTCAGGAACTCCACGCCTAATTCGACTGGTAAATGACCGTTGTTGGCCCAGGCTGTGTGAAAACTCAAAATATTTTGTATATTAAAAATCCAGTCCCTAAATATGTACGGTTTTTCATAAACAAGCAATAATCGCCCCCACATAGAGTTCGTTTCTGGTTGGATATCGACAGTAATTTACCACTTTCAATTTTCCAAAATAGTTTTCACACAGCCTAGACCCTAACCGGACTGTCGCACATTAGTAAAGAATCCTAAATCCTGTCTGGCTAGCTTCGTCTTTATATATTGACATATATCAAGTGTGGTTATTAATTATGGTATACCCTGATATGCAATGACGGTGTGCTGTACTTCTCCGAGGAAGCTAAATATAAAAATAAGGACGTCCCGATGCAAAAATATCTAATTCTATTCGCTTTAATTCTTATCCAAGGTTGTTCAAGTGGTGGCTTGTCTGAGCCAATTAAACAATAATTTCTACATCCTAATAATTACTTAAATAAAATAAAAGGAAGAATACCATTATGAATAAAACTATAATTTCAAGTGTTATCGTAGCTGCGATGTTATCAACAAGTAACGTTTTGGCTGGCCAAGCGGGTAGCATGTACGGAGGAATTCAATATGCTATCGCCACATATAGTGAAGACGGAATGTCAGAGGAAATTGAGCCAACGGCACTAGTTGGTCGCTTAGGTAAAAATATTAATGATAATTTTTCTATTGAAGGTAGGTTAGGAATTGGCTTGCAAGATGATACGGTGAATATAGGCGGTATCGCTGATGTTAAATTGGAAATTGACTCTGTTATTGGTGTGTATGGTGTTGGTCATGTAAACCTTAACGAAAGTTCATCTATATATGGTTTACTTGGCCTGTCACGAGTTGAAGGTACTATTTCTTTGCCAGACTTCCCAAGTGCTGGCTCAGAATCTGACGATGAGACAGGCTTATCTTTTGGTGTAGGTGCTGATATTGGTATAGGAAACAACGTAGCGCTAAACATTGAATATGTTCAATACTTAAATAAATCTGATTTTGACGTTAGTGCGTTAGCATTTGGTGTGAAGTTTGGCTTTTAAGTCAATAATTAAATAGAAGAATCATCATAGCAACTTATACGGCAGTCTTTATGGCTGCCGTTTTTCTTGTCTGTATTATTTTTTGAGCGTCCGCTTTTGGCCTAGGCTGTGTGAAAACTATTTTGGAAAATTGAAAGTGGTAAATTACTGTCGATATCCAACCAGAAACGAACTCTATGTGGGGGGGCGATTATTGCTTGTTTATGAAAAATCGTACGTATTTAGGGACTGGATTTTTAATATACAAAATATTTTGAGTTTTCACACAGTCTGGGCCGAAAGCTGACACTAGTCACTGCCTCGTAATACGTTAAAAAGTGGTACAGTTAGAAATCGTTAAAAACTAAATTGAGGTGTAACTGGTTGAAATAAATGGTGGTCATGGGTGGACTTGAACCACCGACCCCGGCATTATGAATGCCGTGCTCTAACCAGCTGAGCTACATGACCTTTATTTAATCTTCTATTAAAAGCTGTCCGGATGGATGGCTTTGAACCTTCTATGAAGGGCGGGGATTTTCCCGTTTTATGGGCTTGATGTCAATATTTACAGGGGTGTAGGTGTAAATTTATACGTTAAAGCGAAAGTGCATTACGTCGCCGTCCTGAACGATGTATTCTTTACCTTCTACGCGTAACTTACCTGCTTCTTTAGCACCCTGCTCACCATTGTTATCGACGAAATCCTGATAGGCAATGGTTTCTGCACGAATGAAGCCTTTTTCGAAGTCGGTGTGGATGACGGCAGCGGCTTTTGGTGCAGTCGCGCCAACGGCTACTGTCCAGGCACGGACTTCTTTTTCACCAGCGGTAAAGTAAGTCTGTAAACCAAGTAATTTGTAACCTGCTCGGATAACGCGGTTTAAACCGGGTTCATCTAGACCCAGTTCATCAAGAAATTCTTTTGCTTCATCTGCGTCAAGCTCGATTAGCTCTTCTTCGATAGACGCGCAAACTGCAACCACAGCAGCGCCTTCACTCTCAGCTCGCTGCTTCACAACATCCAGATGCGGGTTATTCTCGAAGCCATCATCGCTGACATTGGCGATGTACATAACCGGTTTAACTGTTAGCAGGTGCAAATCATACAGATCAGCTAAATCGTCTTCACTCAAACCCATAGAACGTACTGGTTTGGCTTCATTCAGATGAGCGGCAACTTTTTCCAGTAGTGCGGATTTTGCTTTGGCTTCTTTGTCACCGCTCTTGGCGACACGACCGACTTTATCAGCCGCTTTTTCTACTGACTCCAGATCAGACAGGGCTAATTCAGTATCAATGACTTCGATATCACCGATCGGATTGATTTTACCTTCAACGTGGATCACATCATCATCTTCAAAACAACGAACCACATGTGCGATGGCATCGGTCTCACGGATATTAGCCAGGAATTTATTTCCCAGGCCTTCACCCTTTGATGCCCCGGCGACCAGGCCAGCTATATCGACAAACTCCATCGATGTGGGAACGACTCGTTCTGGCTGTACGATTTCTGCCAGATTATCGAGTCGAGTATCGGGCATCATCACCATGCCGACATTGGGTTCGATGGTGCAAAACGGGTAGTTTTCCGCCTGGATGCCTGCTTTGGTTAATGCATTGAATAAGGTGGATTTACCTACGTTTGGTAAACCGACTATGCCGCATTTAAAACCCATTTTTAATCTCTCTGTTTTTTAAAATAATTCTGGCTAAATTTTTATGTTAATTTTTTTAACCTTTAGCGCTGGTGTATTGTTTATGTTCTGGCATCGCGGATTGCAATCCGCTCCTACAGAATTGGGCTAGCTTTATTTGCTGTGTAGCTTTTGCATTGCCTGCTCTAAAGCACCTGACGCCAAATCTGGCATTACGCTGACTGCATCATCAATATCTCTATCGATTAATATCTGGTCATCACGTGATGCCTGGCGTAGAACATAATCAACAACCTGATCTTTAGTTCCAGGGTGACCAACACCAATTCGCAAACGATGAAACTCTTTTGAACCTAGCTGGCTAATAATGTCACGTAAACCATTATGTCCACCATGGCCACCACCGGTTTTTAATTTTGCAGTTCCTGGTGGTAAGTCAATTTCATCATGGGCGACCAGTAACTGATCAGCGGTTATTCGGTAAAAAGATAACAGGCTCTGTATCGCCAACCCAGATCGATTCATGAAGGTATCGGGCTTTAATAGCCAGATATCTTTGCCTTCGATTGAGACCTTTGCGATTTCACCGTGAAACTTTTTTTCCGGTCGGAATATGGCTGAATATTTTCTTGCCACTTCCTCAATAAACCAAAACCCGGCATTGTGCCGGGTTTCAGTGTATTTGGATCCGGGGTTACCCAGTCCGACGATAACTTTAAGATCGATTGATCTAACTGCCAT
>Ga0316209_1001084_pt1 | contig 32796 bp, 30 predicted proteins | sample 6monopyrite_MG_FD_204945 | JGI IMG/M metagenome (GOLD analysis project Ga0316209, IMG submission 204945) | Microbial mat bacterial communities from mineral coupon in-situ incubated in ocean water Damariscotta River, Maine, United States -... | ecosystem: Environmental > Aquatic > Marine >...
ACATATTCAGCTTTTTTTGGCAGCCGTTAGATAGCCCATTAAATAGCGACTGGAATGAAGTTTATACACGTGCGTTTCAATATATCAAGAATACATTAGCCGAATAAAGACTAAACAAAAACATAGATACTAATATCTATTTCTAAGCTTATCTAAATGATACATAATTATTAAAGTTTTAATCCGAAAATGAAAAAAGAAGGACATTATGAGCGAACTAAATAATACGATTGATAAGATGGAAACACTAACTATGAAAGGCTATGAACTTGGTCTTGATTATGCTCCTAAATTAGCTTTGGCTATTGTCACTCTAATTATTGGATTATGGATTATTGGTGGTGTAACTCGTTTATTCCAAGCTTCTATGGAAAAATCGAAAGTAGATGCCACTTTAATTCCATTTATCTGTAATCTGTCGTCATGGATTCTGAAATTATTATTATTTATTTCTGTCGCTTCAATGCTGGGTATTGCGACCACTTCATTTATTGCTGTTTTAGGTGCTGCTGGCTTAGCTATCGGTTTAGCTCTTCAGGGAAGCTTGTCGAATTTCGCAGGCGGCGTACTGGTAATGATTTTCAAACCATATAAGGTTGGCGATCTTATTGAAACTCAGGGGCATCTAGGCGTTGTAAAAGAAGTTCAGATATTTAACACTCTTATTGTTTCTCCACAAAATAAACAAATTATAATTCCAAATGGTTTGTCTTCAAATGGATCAATTATTAACTATACCGTTGAAGGTCAACTGCGTGTAGATTTATCCGTTGGCATTGCTTATGACGCTGACATCACAAAAGCAAAATCTGTTGTACTTGATGTACTAACCAGACATGACAAAGTATTAAATGAACCTGCTCCGTTTGTTGGCGTAGTTGAATTAGCTGATAGTTCTGTGAACCTTGCTGTACGCCCTTATTGTAAAGTGGCTGATTACTGGGATGTATTTTTTGATATAAACGAACAAATGAAAATGGCATTAGATGACAACAACATCACAATACCATTCCCACAAAGAGATGTTCATTTAATGAATGCGGGGTAAAAATCCCGAATCTAAACTTAAAGAGTTACTTACTACGCCCTGCTTAACTTCTTAGTGCTGAGCATTAACTGCCTAGTGTCACGTACTTGAAATATATGACACTAGACAGTACATCTTAAGGACTTATTTTTAAGACTAAATGAAGTAATATCCATGTCAATAACAGGCATTTCTAAAGATGAAAAAGAAATCATCAGTAAGAAAAAACAGATGTATTTTAGTGACGAACTTAAACAAAAATATAGGTCAGTATGATAGTCAATTTTTTCTATATTTTTTTACTGAATAAATTAGCTACTACTTCTATAATCTTGGTCTTTACGATGCATAAACTATATTAGAGAGTCGAATGGATGGAATTATTTAATTTATGTACGAAATAGAAAAATTACAGAATTTCATACATAAGCTGTCCAACTTTGGTGTTCTTATAATCAAAAAGGAAATAAAATGAATAAACTCATATCTACCCTCATTACAAGTATTGGGATATTTACATTTATATTGCCAAATTTAGTTAATGCTGAGAATCATCATGCTAGTTCACTTCAATTTAAATCCACCGCTCTTACCAACAATATTTTCATGCTACAGGGTAAAGGTGGAAACATTGGCCTGATTAAGGGCAAACAGGGACTATTATTGATTGATGCAGACTATAAGGAGATGTCTAGCCCTCTTGAGGCTGAGCTAGCTAAATATGGCGGCATTAATCAAGTGAGTTACCTTATTAATACACATTGGCACGGCGACCACACGCAAGGCAACGAATCCCTTGGACATCATGCGCAAATCATTGCACATGAAAATGTTAGACCCAGGCTATTAACCTCTCAAGAAATTAAACTGTTTAATATGGTAACTGAACCATACCCCGAACATGCCCTGCCCTCTATTACCTATAAAACCAGCATGTCTCTGCATATTAATAATAAAGAAATAAACGTAGTACATTTTCCTAATGGGCACACTGACGGTGATTCAATCGTGTTTATAAAAGGTGAAAATATTGTACATATGGGCGATCACTTTTTCGCAGGTATGTTCCCTTTTGTCGATGTGGCGCATGGTGGAAACGTATTAAATATGGCTAAAAATATTAATACTGTTTTGCAGATACTGGATGATAAAACAAAAATCATACCCGGGCATGGCCCGCTCTCAAATAAAGCAGACCTCATAGCATTTCACGACATGCTAACTGGGACATCAGCTGAAGTTAATGGTATGAAAGAAAAAGGCCTCTCACTAGATAAAATCAAAGAAAAAGGTTTATCTAAAAAATGGACGTCATGGAGTAAAGGATTTATACCTGAAAAGGTATGGATTGATATTATTTATAGCAGTTTGAAATAATAGTAAAATTAATATTAGGCATGACTGGTAATCGAATCTGTTATTTTATATGAAATTACTTAAATATATTTTAGCTTTTTTTAAAGCCGAAAAAACTGAATACTGGCACCGAGACCGCTCTATCGAGGTTGTTGCCCTGGAAAATAGCCTCGATATAGAAACCATTAAAAATGAAACATTAGCAATCATCCAAACGCAAGGAAGAATTGAAGCTGTATCGAAAATAAGGCATAAATTTCATATTCCTCTTTCTGCTGCATGGCGCTTTGTTGATAAACTCGATAATCGTTAATTTAATAGTTGGTCAGCCAGGATCCTTCCTTAGCTTCTTCAGTTCTTTTCAAGTAAACTCTAGTTAACAATCTATCACTTGGCTCAGATGTCAATTACCAGACATTTTAGCTTAACTACACTACTTACAATCTCTTGTAAAATATTGGAGTATTAAATGAGCTCAATAATCAATAATATTGACTACGGTCCTTTAGCGCAATTAATAGGAAAATGGATTGGTAATAAGGGCATTGATAATGCACCAGATGCAAATGCAGATCCTGATGTAACTGCATTTACAGATGAGATGACTTTTACTGTATCAGGTCCTGCTGAAAATGCAGAAGAACAGCAACTAGTTTCCGTTAAATACCATCATGTCGTTCGTAAGTTAGAAAATGGTCAAATATTTCATGATCAAATAGGTCACTGGATATACGAAAAAAGCACGAATACTGTGATGCATTCTTTGAGTATACCTCGAGCAGTTTGCTTACTTGCTGGTGGAGAATACATGGAAGACAATGGAACGAGTATTTTTAATGTAGAAGCTAAAGCAGGCAGTGACACATACGGTATTGTGCAATCTCCATTTATGCTTGAGAAGGCTAAAACTAAGGCCTTTAAAATGAACTTATCGGTTAAAGGAAATGAATTGAATTATCACGAAGTAACCTCTTTACACATATATGGTAAAGATTTCGAGCATAGTGATAAGAGTACACTATTACGCGTTGCCTACGAACAGGATTAACTGCAGCAAGCTAACTTCTCGTATAAAAATACGTATGAAACATGCCTATATAATATGGAAATTTAATAGGTTATTAAGTGGTTTACTAAATTAATGTAGCCCACCAATTAATACGTCAATATAATTTTTCAGTTCCTGTTTTGACTCTCTATCAATAGACGTGAATTCAAGATGACATTCATACTCATCGTTTAATTCACTAACACGCACCACCCTTGCATATACATCAGGTGTACGCTGCCCCAATAATGAAGTTGCGAAATCTATTTTCACTTCATCGTGCATTGCCAGACAAATAGGCATCGTAGCAAATACACCGCTATAACTAACATCTACAATTCGTCCTTCATACTTATGTGGCATTATAGCTTTACCCGCCAGACAATAAAATGAAAGAGGCATATTAACGCTTACACGAGGACTCTTTCTGATTTCTCGACAAGGTACTTTTAGAAGCTTGGGTTTACTAACCGCCAAAAGATCATACATTTTTACAGCTTGTTTTTTACCCTTTACCCGCACCTCGTTTACATCACCAATTTTGATAAAGTCTTTAGCTTTTTTATAGCTGTTTTCACTCAAGAGTATTTGGCCTCGTAAGGTATGTGCTTCTACTCTTGATGCCAGATTAACCTCATCGCCAATTACTGTATATTCATTATGAAATTCTGAGCCCAAACTTCCCGCGACTACTTCTCCTGTATTAATACCAATCCCCATATACAACGTAGGCAGGTCTAAACTTTCATTAACTTCGTTTATTTCCTCCATTGCGATTTGCATTTCTATGGCACATGCTAAGGTACGTTCCAGGTCATCTTCATTACTATCGGGCACACCAAATAAAACCATAATTGAGTCACCCATAAATTTATCGATAACGCCATTATGCTTTTGGATTATTTCACTCATTTTAACAAAATAACGATTAAGTAAGTTCATGATAACCACAGGGGAATAGCCTTCCGAAAGCGATGTAAAACCACGCAAATCTGACAGTAAAATATTGACAACTTTTTTCTCAGTGTGAACTGAATGGCTTATTGCACTATCAATAGCTTTGAATATTTTTCGTTCTATTACTGGGTGATTGATGGGTGACTTATTAGAAAAACAGGTATCTTCAACAACAGACATTACATTGGAAACAATATTACGTTTCATAGTGTGATTAATAGTTTTCATTTTATAAGCCCGTATCCATTTAAACCATTAGAATATGCCGCTATTTAATACACGGAATACCAAGACTAATTATAATGTACAAGATTTATATACTAGCCCATAACTAGCAGTTATTATTCTCAGGTAATAATACGCCGAATACGCTAAAACTATCAAACCCGATGAAACCCATACTAAGTTATGAATATTTACAATTTAAATCAACAACTTATAAATCTACATGCTATATAGCAAGATACTTTCTTATCTTCTGTTACTATATTTACACTACTATTTATCCTGACTGTTACAATTATATACACGAGCTAACTTTGAACAAAAATAGAATTAAAGCATTGGAAGATGTGTTGCATACTGACATACCATTAACTCAACACATTGGTATTAGTGTTAATGAATTAACTGATACTTCACTAAGCCTATTCGCCCCATTAGAAAATAATGTAAATCATAAGAGCACTGCATTCGGAGGCAGTATTTACTCCGTCTCTGTTTTAACCGGCTGGGGACTTATATATTCACTTCTGCAACAATATGACTTATCGGGTCACATTGTTATTCAGGAAAGTAATACTAAATTTATTAGCCCCATTACTACTGATTTGATAACTCAATGTTGTTTCGATTCCACCGAGCAATATGAAAAATTCCTTATCATGTACAAGCGAAAAGGGATTGCGCGAATCAGGCTTGAATCTAAAATTACTTGTGCCGGTAAGAATGCCGTATTATTTAGTGGCACCTATGTCGTACATAGATAACTACTCACCTGGCTTTAGTATGTACGTATTTATATACAACCTGTCCAGGATATTTTGCTAAAGAAAACTATATGATTAATATTAAGCAGCGCGATAAAAACGTTCAACGTATTATATTAATTGAAGGTTCAGTTAATCTTTTAGTGCTTATCGCAAAAGCAGTTGTAGGATTCTCTACTGGCTCACTAGCAATTTTGAGTGATGCCATTCACTCATTAACAGATGTTGTTAACAACATAATAGCCTGGATGGTCGTCAAACTATCTTGTGCTCCGGCTGATCGGAAACACCCTTATGGGCATAGAAAATTTGAAACTTTAGCGGTATTTATTCTTGCATCTTTATTAGTATTACTTTCATTTGAATTAGCCATACAGGCCATTACTAAAGAAGACACTGAGATAGTCAGCTCTACCTGGGGAATAGGGGTAATGCTAGCCATTTTAGTTATCAATATCAGCGTATCTATTTGGCAACGGATGTGGGCTCGCCGATTACAATCTGATATTTTACTCGCCGATGCAAACCACACATTTTCGGATGCATTAACAACTATTGTAGTAATTATAAGCTGGCAACTCTCAACCATGGGTTATGTATGGCTCGACAGAGCTTGCGCATTAGGTGTCTCTGCCCTGGTTTTATATTTAGCGTATATTTTGTTCAAAAAATCACTACCCATACTCACAGATGAGTATTCAATAGAACCTGAACTTATATCTAAATCTATACAAAACATTCATGGCTTACGCCAGATCCGTCGCATTCGCTCACGCTGGGTGGGTAGTGATAAATCCATAGATTTAATAATTTCAGTTGATCCAAATTTATCAACCAATGATTCTCATGAAATCGCATCGTCTATTGAGCACCGAATAGAAGATGATTTCGGGATTTCGGATATATCTATCCATGTTGAACCTTTTGTTTGAAATATAGATAAAAATAATACTTCCTCATTTTAAGCACATTAATAGCATTTTTTTGTTAATCATGCCGTCTGCAATAAGCCTTAAAAAAAACAATATTTTACTAGAAAGCTCTAAAACTGATAAATCTGTGATGGTAATAACACATTTAATGCAAAAAAATCATTAAAAGTGTGAATTTCGTCCACAAAAACATAAATTTAGGCACTACACTTAATCAAGAATATCAAAAGCGGCGAATATCATGCAAACAGCTAGAAAACTAAATACCTTAACTAATCATCCTGTAAACGATGCCCAACACTCATCACGCTTAGAGAATCTTTTACTAAGTAACACCTCTCCTAAAAAAGAAGATGTGGTAGCCGTCGGTTATGAAGACATTCCCATCGAATCTAGACTACAAGCCGAAAACGAATTAGAGCAAGCTCTTATTAAAATGTTTGGCTATCAGTAACAAAGCGCACCAAGGTATACACCAAGCTTGATTACACGATCATGCCTGGTAGTTATTTTACTTAGTTTATGCTCATTCTTGTTTATTCACATGTATATCTGACACTGTCTACACACCATTCTGCTTCATCTAATTTACAGACTAAGATTTTTATTTAGCAACTTATAGCTTGTAGCATTCAAGCTATCTAATAGCGCGAACAGCTAGTAATAAATGCTATAATTCTGCACATTACAATTTGTACCTAAAATTTGTCATCCATTCATAAACCTAACGCATCAGGCAATAATTTGAGCCTTAATAAAAAAGAGTTATTAGCAGCTCTTAAAGAAAAACATTCATTACTAAGTCATTCGACTAAACACGCTAGCAGCTGGAATGTTATTAAATATAAATCCCCAGGTCATATCCAGACATCTAAAAGCTATGTTAAAAAACTACAACAAGAAATCAAACATTTAGAACTCGAATTAGCCGCACTTGATCAATAAAACATACTTAATCAATGAAATAATCAAATCGCTTGAAGTTCTTCATCAAGATGCTTTTGATGCCGCTATGCGAGCTTATGACACCGCCACGAACGAAGAAAGTGAAGCCGAAAATAAATATGATACCTTAGGACTGGAAGCATCGTATCTTGCTCAAGGCCAATCTAAACGAGTGACCGAGTGCGAAGCCGATTTAAATATTTTTAAAAACTTTAAGATAACTCAGTCAGATTCTCTAATTAGTATAGGAATCGGCTCTGTAATTTATATGCTAGACGAAGACGACAAAGCATTGATTATTTTTTTAGGTCCAGCAGCAGGTGGCTTAAATATTAAACTTGATGACTCAATTATTACAATAATCACACCATCTTCACCGCTTGGAAAAATACTGGTCGGGCATTCTGTGGATGATGAAGTCGAACTAAAATTAGGACATACAAATAAGCACTACACAATCACCAATGCTTTCTAGACTTTCTTTGTAAAACATAAACTCTCATCAGCAATAAGCAAAAGTAATAACATACTCCTTTCTGCAAATATTTTTTATCATATAAAATCATAATATTAATAAGATCTAGAGTAACTAATGACTGTTTGCTAAAGATCAATATTTCATATTATCTACACGTTACAATGAACGTGTAAATTGAGGATAATAATATGACTAAACACAGCCCAAGCAAGTTTATTACCGACGGTTTGAATGAAGCGTATGAAAAGCTCTTGCTGCTCTCTATAAAAGAAGCAAAACTCCTGAAGAAAACAACAGGCCCTGCATTACATAAAATCATTGATGAGATGAGTCAAAAATCCTCTGCGTTTGGCGAATTATCTAGCGCTGAACTCAATAAGGTAGCTGACTATCTAAAGCGTGACTTACACGATGCCGCTACCTATATGGCAGAAAATAATGCTGAATTTAAGCAATGGTTATTTATTGATACTGAGCTTATTGAAGATTATCTATATGATCACTTCAGTAAGGCGGCAGATCAAACCACAATTGAACTAAACCAGTTAAAGGCAAACGCTGAAATGGCGGAATACCACACGGGTGAAATCACTGGCATAGGCGTATTAGTGTGTGATGCATGCGGGGAGCAGTTGCACTTTGCGAAAGCAGGCCATATTCCACCCTGTGCAAAATGTCACGAAACTAAATTTCATCGCCTTTTGTGCAGTTAGCATAGGCTGAATAACGTCTATATAAACGCTCTATTCCTCATCTGCCGGGATATTGTGTTTATCTCACTTATAAAGTGTATCTGGTTAAAATGGCTTAACACCTTGCTTGATGGCGATTTTCACTTTATTAACTTCTGAGATAGAGGTAACCAGTATTAAGGGAATATTTTCATAACCCATATCTTCACGAATAGCTGTAAATAGCACTAAACCGTCCTTTTTTTGCATTCCAAGTCGCACACTAAAAATTTATGCCTTTAGTATCAAGTAGTTACAGAGCTACTGCACCATCGCCTGCTTCACTAATATGCTTTATTCCAAAGCTTTTCAAAATAGCCATAAGTAATGAGCACATTGATGGTACATCTTCAACGATTAGCACTCTTATATTGTTAGCAGCTGCTGCAAATTCGTGCCTTATTTACTACGCACTTTACTTATATGATTGATTTTATATACACTATTAACGACTACGAATAATTGTAACCATTGATTGAATCTTGGTACATCGAGTTTTCATGCTGAAAATACTAGTTGTAGCAATTTATTTGTATAAATTTTTATTTGTAATAACAAAAACTTTTATAGTCATATAGGCTGAATTCGTGAGCACACCCAATATATTACTAAGCATAGTTCTTGCTCACCTACTCGCCTTGTATAGCTCACTCGCCTATTCAGAAGAAGAGATTGCTGTTCCTGCATCAAATGATACCGAATTAACTGTTAATCGATATAGCAGCGCTTCAGGTAATTATTTACTCGTTTGGCTGGCACCAGAATATGGCTTCCGTGACGGGCATCGCTCCATGGCCCAACTACTAGCCAACAATAATATAGAAGTCTGGCAGAGCAATATTGTTGAATCTTTATTTTTGCCACAGAGCGCTAAGGCTCTACGTCAGTTAGATGGACGCTATACCGCCGACCTTGTTGAATATGCGCATAGTAAAACGGGTAAAAAAATCATTTTAGTTGGCGACTCTTATGCGTCTATAAATGCACTTATCGGCGCACACCAATGGCAGTCCAGAAAACAGGAGTCCGCACACTTAATTGGTGCGATATTGTTCTCGCCCTATACCTATGCCTATATCCCACCATTGGGGCAAAACCCAGTCTTTATGCCGATTATTGATGCAACAAACATCCCGTTAATGATTTACCAGGCTAAAGGTAGCGGTAATGTTAACCAGTTTAATCATGTAGTCAGCCGGTTACAGCAACACGGTAATGCTGTTTATAGCAAATTTGTACCTGATATAATGAGCCTGTTTTATAGCGCAACAACAACAGAGGTTATGAAGAAACATGCGTTAAATATAATCCCGAATATAAGCAAGATGATTAAAGTGCTAGAAAGACATGCAGTGCCAATAAAACCAATGCCTTTAAAACCACTAAATGTGACTAAAAGCGGTATTGATATTGACCTTAAAAAATTTAACGGCGACATGACACCACTCAGTATTAATTTAATCGATGCGCATGATAAACCGTACCTTAGAAAGGATTATACAAAAAAAATAACTGTAGTTAACTTTTGGGCTACCTGGTGCGGCCCTTGTGTTGAAGAGATTCCTTCACTCAATCGCTTAAAACAAAAAATGACTGGCCTGCCGTTTGAACTTATCTCTATTAACTACGCAGAAGATAAAAAAACCATCAACGACTTTATGGACACGGTGAAAGTTGATTTCCCTGTACTTATTGATAAAGACGGAGCATTTGCAAAGCAGTGGAATGTCATCAGCTTCCCATCGACGTTTATAATCGGCCCAGATGGAAAAATAAAATACGGTGTGAATTCAGCTATTTTATGGGATGACCCAGACCTGATAGATAAAATAAAAGCGCTCTTAAACAAGCCAAATTAAGTATTACAAATTTTATCTTTCAATTTTTTTTGGATAACTAGATAGTTAAAAATGTAGACTATAATAAAGTTGAATATAACAACTCCCCCCCAATAGTCAACATGATTGAAATCAATCTTCAGCTCTATGCCTACACGCTTTGTTTAGTGATGATTGCTGCTATCAGCAGCATGATATTAGTCATTCACCTCACAGAGAGTGATACCTTATCTAAGAGTACAAACCAACTATTCAAAATCTACTTCTTTCTTGGCCTAATTGGCTGGATAGGTCTTCTCACAAATGATGCAGCCCATATCCCCATGGACCAACAAGCGCCGGGGCTTTTCTACATCCTTTGTACTTATGTACTATTATTTGCAATTGAGGAAAGAGTTCGTAAGCTTTTACCAATATTCATTATTACCTTCATGCATTTATTAGTAGTGGTGCTATTATTTATGACTGAGCCACATGGCAGTAAAATGCTCATCCTCTCAGTTTATGCATTAACTGTTTACCCTGCTCTAAGCTTTCTCCTTATACAGCGCTCTATCAAGTTAAAGAATTTAGGTCACGCTATAATTGCTTCTGCATTAATTCTTGTGTCAGTCATGTCCCCCTTGCAAGTTCACTTTATAATAAATTTAGGCGATCCTAGTTTTGCCTATAGCCTGGGCCTCATTGCAGCTGCTGTCGGCTTTACCCTGGTCGGTATTGGCTACTTATCATCTATTCTAATCAGTGAGCAACATCTATTACAAACTATCAGCACACATGACCCTTTAACTGGTCTTTTGAATCGTCGGGGACTCGACCTTTCTATACGCACTATGCTAGGTAGAGCCAATCGATCAAAGGAATGCATTAGTGTTATTGCATTAGATATTGATCACTTTAAGCGAATTAATGACACCTATGGTCACGCTGCGGGCGACCTTGCTTTAAAAACTCTAGCTACTTCACTTAGCAAAAAAAATAGAGCCAGTGATATTTGGTGTCGCCTGGGTGGCGAAGAATTCGGCTTGGTTTTACCCGCTTGTCCACTTCACGTTGCCCAGAAAATGGCTGAAACAATTAGGCAACGTGTTGAAGCACTCTCTACAACATACGAGCAACACACCATTAAATTCACTGCTAGCCTCGGTGTTGCAAGCGCTTGTAGATCTGCAGATATTGATGAATTACTTAAAGATGCTGATAAAGCCTTATACACTGCGAAGAATCAAGGAAGAAACCAAGTCTGTGTGTCTCCGCCCAATAACGCAATAGAAGAGTCTAAGGTAAGTACATAACAAATATAGTCATCAGACGAATCTCATTGAATTATTAAAATGGCTTAATACATTGGACTTATGCGCTGTCTCAAATAGGCCATTTTTTAACCATTTGGTGAATATTGATAAGTAACATTTTCCATTAAATTTCGTATATCAAATTACTTCAGAATTTTATATAGCGAATTTATCAAATGAACCACACCAGAACGTCCTTACTAACATCAACCGTATTTGCATCTTTAGCAAGTCTAAATTCGACTTCACATTCTGCTGAAGCAGTGTACGCACATAATTTCAAGCTCCCTAGTCTTACAACAAAACAGTCAGTAGAATTACTAGATTATAAAGGCAAAATCATCTACTTAGACTTTTGGGCATCGTGGTGCAAACCCTGTATAAAATCATTACCTGAACTTAACAGGCTACGTAATGAACTTAAAAAGAGCGCTAACTTTGAAGTTATTGCCGTTAACCTTGATGATAATATTCAAGATGCAAAAGAGTTTATAGCCAAACACCCGGTCAACTACCCCGTACTCATTGATTCAGATGGCAAAGTGGCTCGTAAATATGGAGTTTCTGTAATGCCGAGTTCATACTTAATCGATCAAAATGGAGAAATTGCAGCCATCTATAGAGGCTATAAAGATAATAACATTCTGAAAATTAAAAATGCTGTTAATCAATTGTCTAGAAAACAATAATTTATATAATGCAAAGAGTATTGCTATACTCAAACCATAACAATATATAAAATCCGAATTTAGGCCAATTTATGAATGTATTATTAGTCGATGATCATGCCCTTATACGCGAAGGGATTGCACTCGTAATGAATAACTTAAGTGACGACACACATATTCTCGAAGCAGAAACAGGTAAAGAAGCTCTAGAATTTGCTCAATCGAATTCTGATTTAGATCTTGTACTACTCGATCTAAATTTACCTGACAATAACGATTTCAGCCTACTCCAAAGTATGCGCCAAGCACTACCTAGCACACCAATTGCGATGTTATCAGCAACTGAAGATGCCAATCTAATTCAACAGGCACTACAAATCGGTGCCAATGGATTTATCCCAAAAAGCTCTAATTCCAAGGTTATGCTTCAGGCCGTACAATTAATATTAGCTGGGGGCTTATATTTACCGCCTCAGCTTATGATTAATAACAGTATTAGTTCTACAACTACGCCACAACAAGAGCTCAGTCAGGGCGATGTTGATGCTTCAGCAGCTAATAGCTCTGACCTACAGTTCACTAAACGCCAGACTGAAGTACTTAGCTTACTCGACCAGGGCCTCTCCAATAAAGAAATCGCGCGCAAGCTAGATATGTCTCCTAGCACCGTAAAAGTCCACGTAGCCGCGATATTACGCATATGTGACGCTACGAATCGTACACAAGCCGTATCGCTTGCACGCCAATTAGGGATTATTTCGTAATCCTCTTACCCTGATCCAAATCTTCGCAAACCCCACCACCCCCTGTAACGCCCATACAACAATACATTAGCTAATATAGCCAAAAGAACTAGGCCGTTAAATGGCCATCCGCCCGATATTCCTGGCCTTCATATATCTCTATTATTCTCCTCAACAACAACGAGGATAACTTCATGACACATTTTAATCGCTACGCAACAAATGAAGCTGCTAATTTTCAATTCGAGAATACTGCTGAACTGAGCAAATTTTCAAAAGATAGCATTATTAAAAATGCGGATCAGGAAAAAAATGCGGAGGCTGTTTCACCTACCCCTCGTGGTGATCAGAATAATCCTAATAGCTGGTTACTTATGTAATTACCAAAAGTTTATTTGTATGCATTTTTGTGCACATTAACAACTAATTATAAAAAAATTTGAGTTTGTATTACGAGAATATTATGAATGAATTAGATTACGTGTCATATGAAATGGGTTTCCCAACACTTGCCAATGAAGTAACTGACTTTCCTTTGATAGATAAAACTACAAATTCTGCGGTAAATGTCTCACATAAAGATAACGACAGATACAATAATTTTTCTGAAAATAGTAAACAGCAAGAATTCATCAAGGAAAATAGTAAATATATATATGCTCTGTTTTAAATAAAAGCAATGAAACTTATTGATTATGCTAAATGAAGGAAAAGAAGGATAAAAATAAACTATCATAGTAAGGTATATATCAAAACATATACCAAGACACACTATGAATATACTACTTGTAGATGACCACAGCCTGTTCAGGCAGGGTCTGGAAATGCTTCTTACACAATCTAATAATACCTATAATGTTTTCCATGCCGAAAACGGTAACGATGCACTCGAAATCATTAAACAAAAAAATGAAATTGACCTGGTCATACTAGATTACAATCTTGCAAATGGCTTAGGAATTGATGTTCTTGTTCGCGTTAAAGCCCATGACCCTAGTATTCCTATTTCAATGATTTCTGGCGACGACAATCCGCGCCAAATACAACAGAGCCTGGACCTAGGTGCAAATGGATATATTCTGAAAAACATGGACACCTCTGAAATAATCTCTGCGATAAATAGCGTACTCGAAGGTAATTTATATGTTCCTGATGATGTCCTAGCTAAGCTCAACCAGAATGATGATGAGCAAGACAGTAATATAAAGCAGATCGCTGATCTAGCCAGAAATGTGGTGTATAATCAGGACCTGAGTATTCGAGCAGAAGATGTTGAAGACACACCATGTGGCCTTGTTTCTGCATTTAACAGTCTACTCGATCAACTTCACGGCAATCAGCAACAGTTACAAAACATGGCCTTTAGAGACGAGCTTACAGGCTTGTATAACAGGCGCTATTTTATAGAACAACTGGAACAAAGCCAGAAGAAACAACTTCGAAGTGGAAAACCCTTTGCGCTTGTTTATATGGACCTGGATAAATTCAAACAAATTAATGACACCTTAGGGCATGATGCTGGTGATGATTTACTAAAAGAAGTTGCCAGAAGATTACTCTCATCTACAAGAGAAGTTGATGTCGTCGCACGTTTAGGCGGTGATGAGTTTACGATGATACTCTCTGATATAGACAATCGAGAAAACACACAGATTTATCTAGATCGATTAATTGAAAAATTAAGAGAGCCACTTATGCTTGCTAATACCCAGTGTAATCCAAGTATTAGCATAGGGGCCGCATTATCATCTAAATCGCTGGAGATTAAGGATCTTATGAAACTCGCTGATAAGGCTCTGTACAAAGTAAAAGAAGCTGGTCGCAATAACATTTCCATCCATTGAAATTCATACATCTATAAACCCGTCTAAAACAAATAATCCCCTGATCTATTTGAATAAATAAACCCAGGAATTACCTTATTAAAAACTTACACTTTAAATACCAGACTCAACTACTGCCATATCTGAGCATGCGCGTAAGCCTGTAACTTGTATTTTATAAGAATTAGATATTTTACCTGTTGAACCTACAGTAATGACATATTTATACTCATCATTATCATTAGCAATCCATTTAAGTGTTGTTTTTTCCAATGTACTTGCTGTTGGATTATTTCCATCGTGAATACCAGAAACATAACGACCATACTCAAGATTATGGTTTTGCTGAAGTGTACGAAGTCCTTGCATGTTGCTTGCTGCTACTGTCATACACGAAGTATTTATATACCCTCCATAAGAAGGTACTGCGACAGCTGCGAGCAATCCAATAATTGCAATACTAATTATTAATTCAAGTAATGTGAAACCGCTAGTTGTTTTTTTCATTCTGAATCCTTAATAATTGATCTTCAATGCCTCTACTGTAATGAAAATAAGAGATAAAATATCGGTACATCAGTCTAATATTTATAATCAGGTATATTTATCCGTCGGCATAATTAATACAGATATGCATACTAAAATATTCAAAATTCGTATTTAAAGCTCTGTTTAATATAACGCTATAAAATAAAGATTTACCTTAATCCGTACATAGAATATTCACTTCAAAATCCCTTAAAGATAACGGTTTATTCCATAAAAACCCTTGACCAATATTGCACTTCAATGACTTAAGACACTCTAATTGCACTTTGCTTTCGATACCTTCTGCTACTAAACTTAAACCTAACTCGGATGTTAAACTCTGCACAGCCTTAACAATTGCAATATCCTTTTTATTCTCATGTATATACCGTATAAACGAACGATCCAGTTTAACCGTATCAATAGGCAGATCTTTCAAATACGTCATAGAACAATACCCTGTACCAAAGTCATCTAATGCAATCTTAAGTCCGATATCATGTAATTTTTTTAAAATAAAACTAGCGTTTTTTGTATTATCAATTAATGAACTCTCAGTTATTTCCAATTCAATGTGACCTGGTGCAAACGAATACTTTGACAATATCCTTGAAAACAAGCTAACGAGATCTTGTACTTTTAATTGCTTAACTGAAACATTAATAGATATAGCTTTAATATCTACTGCAGTTTCGTGCCATTTATTAATTTGCGCGCAAGTAGCTTCAATAACCCATTCACCTAACTCACAAATCAATCCTGTTTCTTCTGCTAATGGAATAAATTCATCTGGTGAAACCAAACCTTGCACAGGGTGATTCCATCGAACAAGTGCTTCAGCACCACTGTACATCTCTGAGTTAATATCATACTTTGGCTGGTAATATATTTCGAATTCATTATTCCTAATGGCCTGCTTTAAATCGCTCTCTAACTTCTGTCGTTTTATAGCCTGTAAACTCATATCTTCTGTATGAAATACAAAACCATTACCACCATTATTTTTTACATGAGACATCGCAATATCTGCGTTTTTCAATAATTCTACAAAGCGTTTCCCATTTAACGGGTAAATAGAAACACCAACACTTGCAGTCATATTTATTTCATGCTCACCTATAATAAATGGCTTAGATAACACATCTAAAATTTGTTTTGCTTTATTTGCAACTAAATATGATTGCGTTACATTATCCATAACCAGCACAAACTCATCAGCGCCCAACCTGGCTAATGTATCTGATTTTCTCACCATTTCATTCAATCGAAATGCAATCATCGACAGTAACTTATCACCTACTTCACGACCTAAGGAATCATTGATAATTTTAAACCGATCGATATCGATAAGCAGCATTGAAAATCCAGATTGATTTCTATGCGCTCTATAAATAGCATGATCAACTCTATCTGATAGCAATGATTTATTGGCTAAATTCGTCAATTCATCATAACTACATAGCTGTTGTATTTTATTCTTATATTTGTATTTTTTTAATAGTTGTAAAATTCTATTCGTAAATGCTGCCCAATTAATTGGCTTGTTAATAAAATCACTCGCACCAGCATCGTATGCTCTGTTAATTGAAGCATCATCATTCAAGCCTGTAACAATTAGCACTGGAATATGCTTGAACCTCACATCATTTACGATTATTTTTGTCGCATCAAAACCATTAAGTTCTGGCATTATTCCATCAAGTAAAATCAAATCAGGATGATGAATTTTAACTAATTCAATAGCCTGTAATCCATCATAAGCCTCTACTACATCATAGCCTTCTTTTTCAATTCTATGTCGCATTAACAAACGCATTCCATCATCGTCATCTGCAATTAGAATGAGAGGTTTTCTTATATCATGATCTAAATTCATATCGGCTAAAACTCATTAGTTTCTGTTGTATGAACTTTAACGAATCTACCACAATGAAAATATCGGGTGAATGGCCCAAGAATGGCCTAAGCCTATTGGCTACGCATACATGAAGCGTAATGAATTTTCTCAAAAACTAAAAGCATCACAATAAATAATATAACAATAGAAAAAATTGTCTCATCATGTCTATGACATTAACTACTGACAATAGTCATCACGTTCTTAAAAATTGCCCAATAAAATTATTAATCGGATTATTTCTAGGTAAAAATGTAATAGCACTGTTCTCACGAAAGCGGATTTCTTCTTTAAAATTAGACATCCCTGAATGAAGACGATCCACCTTCATACCTTCTAATAACACATCTACTGTACGCTTTCTATTTTTATACACCCATTCAGCTCTAGCTAAATTATAAAACACATCACCATCATAAAACTCTTCTCTAGCCGCTTTTCTACATATCAGCAAAGCATCACGATCACCTTGTAAAACACGCGCATAACCATAGAATGATACATATTTATTACGTTTTATATCTAAGGCACTTTTTTTCATCACTCTTTCGAAGTAATAGTTTGCTTTCTCTATATCTCCACTATTTAAATATCCACATCCTTTAATAAAAATCATTTTCACAAAAACTATAATCATTGGCATCAATACGTTCAGCTGTCATTAACATAATCTCCTAACAATTATTAAGTAGAAACTAAACTGTTCTTAAATTTGGATTAAAAATATCTAAATAATTTGATGTATCCAATGCAAACTGATTACTTTCAGATGAATTACCAATACTTAATTCATCACGTATAGATCGCATGATATGATTAGGATTAATTTTTATACCTGCCACATCATCACGTTGCATTGTTGAGAAGTTAATTTTTTCGGCTCGATGACCTTCTGTGCTAGAACCAATTACACGATTACCCCATGAAGGGTTATTTGCCATAACAACACTGCTGGTAGTGCTCCAATGGTCTTTACCACCTTTATCGTTATATCTAGGTGTACGACCGAATTCAGACACTATAGTCACGACCAAACGATCTTCAATACCGTTCAATTCGGCTAAGTGCCAAAGCAAATCAACCGTACGCGTTAGTTCTGTCATTCTGTTTGCATGTCTAACATCATGGTCACCATGCGTATCAAAATTTGAAACACGAATATCAGAAGAAATTGCAAGACCTGATTTAAATGCAGAAATTGCATTAATCGACTGTCGGTAATGACCGTTGTTTTTATCTAAACCTTTCGTATCAGCTGTTTCTATTAAGTTAACAAACGAATCAAAACCTTCGTCTTTATAAGTGGATTCTAAAAACTTCGCGTACATTGCACGCTGCTTCGGCATCTGTAATTGGTCGTTTTTTAATTGATTAATTTTTTTGTCACGAAAAGTACGAATCATGTCTAAATCGCCAGTATTCATATGCTTTGAATTGTTTTTATACTTATAAGCATTAGGATCAATCAAATCTTTCAAACGGTTTAATTGGTTGTTATCTGATAAAAATGTTGGCGCTATTAATTTGCCGCTTTTTGGACGAAAAGTATGTGTAACCCAGGGCATTGTATGCCCTGCTTTATGAATACTTGCATACATAGCCGCTAATGATGGATATTCATCATTCATGCTGCCCGTCATATTAAAATATTCACCCGCATAATGTGAATTCGTTTGTGTATCAATGCCGTTAAGCACTAACATTTTTTTATGATGCGTTTCGAAGAAAGCCTGGTTTTCACCAAAGGGTGCGTAATTTATGTTACCTGCCTGCTGTGTCTCCTGTGTCTTTGCCCAGTTATTAATAATCGATTCACCTGTCACGTTCATCTTAGGGTCACAAAAACTGGTTGGATCCCAACCTCCATGAGCATGTACCGTCACCAAAAACTTACCGTTAAAATCAGGGTCCGCCATTAAAACTTTAGGTGAAGCAGCATATAGGCTTGCAGCGGCAGATACTTTCAAAAAATTACGTCTATTCATTGTGCTGTCTCGGATAAGAAGTTCATCAATTTCTGTTGTATGAACTTTAGCGAGACTGGTGCTATGAAAATATCGGGTAAATGGCCTAACCCCAGGGTTAAAAAGGCTTAGGCCATTGTTTATATGAATAGGTATTTAAAATACTGATATATATCAATACGTTATATAAAAAAAGGCCTGCATTTGCAGGCCTTTTTATTCGTCGATCTAATAAGGTTTATTCATATAGATAATCAGGATGAACCATTAAGCCGACCAGTACGCCACGCCATGGCCCTAAGACATGGAATTGATCATTATCTGAACCAGATTTACGCCAATCACATCGATTACTCTCTTGAATACGCACATTACCGCCTCGTGCATGGCGTACTTCACGTAAATCTAGAAACAGCTGATAAGCCTCATCTGTTTCTGTTGAGTTTGATTCAATATTACGATTCAGTAATCGCTCATAAAGCACAACAATTTGTGCACGAATTGCTGCTTCCGTAACCGTATCACGTTCAACCTCAGTAAATAAACGGCGTGAACCTTTCGATTTATCAAAATCATATAGCACCGCGGAGCAAGACAAATTCAAAGCCTGTCGCTCTGCTACACGGTACATTAAACTCGACATATCACGCGCACGTTCTTCCGCTAACACACTATCAATACCACCATAAAGTGCATTGTAGTCTTTTGTTAATTTAGGATTATTTTCATCCCACACCAAACCGGTTAAAGATAACGTCTTATTTAATAACTGATGGCTCGATAACAAATGACGTGCACCCATATGCAAACTCATATCTGCATCTGTAATGGAATCATCAGCTTTTTTGTCGGCACGGAACTGATGACTCACCATCATATCAGCTAACAACTGTTTAAGGTTTAAATGCTCACGGAAGTCATTCGCTAAACGATTAATCAACTTCTCCTGCGCATCGTATTGAACACGTGGTGCATTTGCACCTAAAACGTTTTCACCAAATATCGCTGGCCACCAGAACTTTACTGTACCTGTCGCAAACCGATAATCCTCAACTAGCTTAGTTACTAGCCACTGCATAGGATCTTCACCCTCTGGTGCAACATCATTACGATAACCCGCTGGTAGCATATCCTGGTACCAATCTACATCAGGGTGATCTGCACGATACAAATCATCTAACGAATCTGTACCAAATGCTTTATAACCGACACGCTCATGAAAATACTTAAATGCACCTGCAATTGGGTCTAATGTCTGGTGACATGCTACACATGCCGGGTTATTCATCGTCGGATTAGACTCATCTGCTACATCAGCAATATCTAATACACGAGAGCTTGATTTTTCTATATCAAAGCCTAAAAAGTGTTTCAGCGTCCAACTAGCACGTGCCCGATTTCGGTTAGTAGCTGTCGTTGGATATTTACTATTAAATGCCCAGGTAGATAAAACACCGGCATGAGGGTAATCCTGTACACGCATTTCCCCTGTCGCATCACTATTAAAGGTGTCAGCCGATTTAATATCCTGGCCTTTATTTTTTGCGACTTGCCATTGTCCTTGCGCTAAATTTTTACCTGTTTGGAATGCTTGTGCTGTGTACTGACTCACCATGGTGTAATCGGCGGTTAAGACTTCACTGTATGGTCGATCATTTTCAACAATGTAGGCGATCAACTCTAATGGCTCTTCAGCCAGGTCTTTGCGTATATCATTCTTTTCGCCTGTGTAGTACTTGTGTAAGAACTCCGTACCGGCAGAGCTGTTTGCCAGGTGACGACTATGTAAGCGATCATTCGCGCCATCCTTAATAAAATTGTGGAACGCATCGCCCTTCATTAAAGCTAAAATTTCTGTACGCAATTGAGCATCGTCAGCTGTTTGCAAACTGTTGAGCTTACTCCGCTTAGGTATTTCACCCGTCAAATACAAAGCAGCACGACGGTATGTTTGCGCTGGTGTTTCTATTGTATAGGTACCATCAACACCCATATCATCACTCGGGTCATTACTGAATAGTTTTACAAACTCATCGAGTAAATTGTATTCCGCCGAGCCTAATGCCAGCACCTGACCTCCACCATGGCTATTTAAACCACGTGATTTATCTAACAGAACTGTGCCACCGTTAGCTTGCTCCGTTATAAAATACGACAACTTACTTTCGTTATAAAAAATTTCGCTGATGGTATTACCCGGTGTAAAAACTAATTCGGTATTTTTTGCCACGCCAGTCGAGCTGTGACATGCCATACACTTACCTTGAATAACCGTTTTATTGAGTGACAGCACATCATCATCAACACCGTTACGTGCTGGGTCATATGGGAAGGCATCTTCTGAATCAACAACACCATCATTATCATCATCACTGTCAGCATTATCACCTAAGCCATCCTTATCACTGTCTATGGACTCTTTAGAATTAAGTGGAAATTTATCACTACCATCAGCAACGCCATCATTATCATCATCAGTGTCGGCATAGTTTAAAATACCATCGTTATCCGTATCCACTAGTGCACTATTGCCCAAACCTTCTGATAAATAGAACTGTACTAATTCGTCTGTATCGATGATATGACGAGATGTTTCTTTACCATTTTCAACACGCGTATAGGCAAGGCTTAAGTTATCGCCTCCATCACCTTCAAAAGCAATGGCTTCAAGGTAATAGGGTTGATTCGCTTGCAAACTGATTTTTGCAGATTTCTGTGCTGCATGTTTAGTGAATTGGTTGTGGTTACTCCAATTATTAATATCAATAATTTGTTGTTTATTCGTTGGCTGCGCATTGCTGCTTAACCACACCCGTGCACCATCATCCACTGCTACGTAGAAGTAATAATCACCACTCTGTTTAGGCACAAAATACGCTTGTACATGTTGCACATAGTTATCATCAAAATTAAAAGGTAAATCAAATGACGCTGCACGGTATGCAGTTGTATCAGCTGGCATAAATAATATATTTTTATTTAGGATATCTTCGGTGCTACTTGCACGCTTGCTCCATCGCTCATAACGATAACCAGGATCAGCAATTTTAGATGCATCATTAGGGTATTGATCAAGGTCGTTTAATATACCGTCTTTATCTGTATCTAAATCAGTTGGAATTGGGTTATTTGGAACAACGGGTGCTGGAGGAACTACAACAGGAGATACAGGTTCTGGAGCCGGCTGCATTACAGGCGGAACAACAGGTGGTGCTGAAGCAATCTTTGCCTCTCTACCCTGCATAAATTCAGTTTGAATTTCCGATGCATTCAGTGCTCGATTATAAATACGCAACACATCAAGCTGACCTTTGTAACCATAGGCACCATCCGAATTTTTAGCACCAATTAACAGTGTATTTATACCACTTAGTCCCTTAGTTTTACCCGTACCAGAATGATATAGCTGACCATCCATATAGATTTGCATATCACCTGTGGCTGCATTTTTAACAAACACCCAATGCACCCAACGACCTTTATAATCCGCTGGTGACACAGATTTACTAATACGGTCATAGCTGGAGCCGTTGCCTGCATCCCAGTAAATCGTATTACCAAATGGCAAGTGAATATTAAGTAAGCGATCGCCATTTATATCGGCTGCATATAGAATCGTTGTGTTCTGTGGAAGTGAATTATTCCCATTAGACCAAAGACTTAAAGTGATTTCTTTATCTATTTTATTAGATATCTGCACAACCGGAACATCAATAGAACCACTCTGATTATTCACCCCTCCAAAGTTAGCAATACCATCATTAATGCTCAAATCACCTTTAAGAACAGCATTAGTCACGACGCTCTGGTCATCATTTATCATGCTTCCTGACACCTGATTGAAGCCAAAACTGGTGACTAAGCCGGGTGATATCACTGCATTATCTGGAATCTGGACGGGTATAGCTGGAACCGTAGGCTGATTAACGTTACTTAAATATTCAAATAAAGATGCATACTGACTAGAACTTGCAGCAATTGTCGTACCACCACCGTGCCCTAAACTCCCTATCGCTTTTGAGAGCAATCGATTGTGATCATCGAAGTCCAACAGAACTTGTTCATTGCGCTTAACAACCGAAACAGTAGAGCCCTTTTCAAAGACCAGGCGTGTATTTTGAGCTGGACCAGTTCCACTGTGACATTGCACGCAACTATTTTGAATAACAGCTTGGTGCACATCAAGTTCAAAATTAATTGATGAGACAGGCATTTCAGGCGTGGCAGGCACAATAGGAATAGCTGGTGCTGGGTTTATATCTCCCTCATTAACCGTGCCTTCATCTGAGCTACCCCCACTACATGCAGATAGGCTGCTAAGACTTGCAACTAACAATAACAACTTTATAGAACTTAATTTCATAGCCAATATTTCCGGGTTTTCACGATGCGCAAACTATATCCGCATAGGAAAGTAGAAAATATCGGGTGAATGGTCTAGGCCATCTGGAAGAACTTTCTAGCTATCTGGTCGATAACATTCTTTTAGCTTGCCTCGCATAATTACTCCATCGCAGAAGAATTAAGGACAGAGGAATGAAAAGACTAATTACATTACTGATCATACTATTACTTCCAGCTTGCACATCAGTAAAACCATGGGAAAAAGGCATCTTATCTAAAGCAGAAATGTCACTGGATCCATTGCCTATGGAGTCGGCTTTATCTTCACACATTTACTTCAGTAAAGAAGCATCATCAGGTGGCCTTAGTGCTGCTGGTGGTGGCTGTGGTTGTAACTAGCTAAAGGATATTATTATGAGTAGTTCAAAAATATTATCAGTACTTACAGCTAGTGCATTAGCTATTCCAACACTTAGTTCTGCGGCAGATATGCCGACTCAAAACTCACTGAGTTATGTCTCAAGTTTCTATACAGACGATGCCATATCAGGTAGCCAGTCGATTGATGGCAAAGAACATGACAGATACGATATAAAAGTTAATCAGTTCCATGTAATGGCTCCGATTAGCGAAGATGAAACTATCAGTTTTGATTATATTCATGATGCGATGAGTGGTGCATCACCATGGAGTGTAGCGCCGGTTGGTACGACGAATAAAGTAATTATGAGCGGAGCAAGTATAAAAGATACTCGTCAGGATACGCGTATTAATTATACGAAATACGAAAGATTTAGAACAAGCGGTATTACTTTTTCTAATTCGCGAGAAAACGATTACAACTCTTATTCGTTAGGTGGCGACTTACAATTATCACTTAGTGATAAAAACACTGTTATTGGAGCTGGGGCTAGTATTTCCTGGGATACAATAAAGCCAACTCAGGGTATTTATGCCAATTTATTAGATGGCATAACTAAGGAAAATAAGAATACATATTCTATTTACGGAAGTGTAACTCAGGTAATCGATAAAAAAACGTTAGTTCAATTTGGTGCCAGTACTTCTTTTCATACTGGTTACTTAAGTGACGCCTATAAAATGAATGATAAACGTCCAGATTATCGGTTTATGACGACGACAAATATTAAACTGGTATATTTTTTCGACCAAGTGGATGCATCAGCGCATCTAGAATATCGCTACTACAAGGATAGTTGGGCAGTAAGATCTGATACCATTGGGTTAACGATGTATAAAAATCTACAAGGTGACTACCAGATAGTTCCATCGATCCGCTATTATTCACAGGATGCTGCGAAGTTTTATAACACTAATACTACACAAGCATCTACTGCACAGTATTATTCAGATGATTACCGCTTAACAAAATATGGAGCTATTGGTACAGGACTCAAGGTTATAAAGCGTTTATCTGATATAACCGTTTATGGTAGCTTCGAGCGCTATAATACGAATAACGACTTTGCTTTAGGTGCTAATTCAAAAAATAACCCGGGACTTGTTAGTTATACAAGAATGTCTATTGGTATAGAATATAAATTTTAATGACAAATACAGATAAAAATTTACACATTATCCCATTCAAAGCAATGGGAGGTCCCTGTAATGTACATTTATATTTAGCAGATGATCAACTTCATTTATCGGATGAACTGATAAATGAAGTTAGACGAATAGAATCTAAATATTCAAGATTTAATGAAAACAGTGTATTAAGCCAAATAAACAAAAATTCCAGTAAAGGTATTGTAGTAGACGATGAAACCGCTGGACTACTGAATTATGCCAATGATCTTTATACCCTTAGTGATGGATTATTTGATATTAGCTCTGGTATTTTAAGTGAAGCATGGAACTTTAAATCTAATAATTTACCAACTAAAAAATCTATCAATGAAGCACTAAAATTAGTTGGCTGGGGAAAGGTTTCATTCGATGGAAATGAATTAAAGATGCCAGCCAATATGCGCCTTGACCTTGGCGGCATTGGAAAGGAGTATGCAGCTGATTGCGTCGCAAACCTTGCAAGGTCGTTTCGCATTCAACATGGATTAGTTGATTTAGGTGGGGATTTGTCTGTAATTGGACCACATCCCGACGGCACTCCATGGCGCGTTGGCATTAGCAATCCTCGAAACCCTCAAGAAGCCATAGCTTTCACTAATTTACACAGTGGCGGACTTGCCAGCAGCGGTGATTACGAAAGATACATGATCATAAATAACAAACGTTACTGCCATATACTTAATCCTAAAACAGGATACCCGGAAAACAGTATATCTGGCATCAGTATTATTGCTAACCAATGTATGATTGCTGGCAGCATTGCTACCATTGCTATGCTAAAAGGAAAGGACCTGGCAATTAAGTGGTTAGATGAACAAGGCATAACATATGTAATGGTTGATAAGCATTTAAAAATAAGCGCCCAAAAGGCTTAAGCCAATATATGACTCGTACTAGCCCAATAGACCGATTATAAGCACCCTTAAATAATAAGAAAATAACATCATTGTTCAACTATTTGGTGAGAGTGATGTTAAAGACAACATTATTTTTCTTATTAACTGCATGCTACGTAACTAGTATAAATGCATCTGAGATACAACATGACATCAGTTTTAACAAGAATCACTTAGCGTCTAAAGTAGATTACATTTCAAAAAAGTTAAAGCTAAATAGTTTTACTAAAACATTAATACGTGGAAAATATCGACATAATATTGATTTTTTACCAATCAATTTTAACAAAAAAAACATCATCGAGAATAGTTATTTTGAAATGAATTACAAAAAAAACAACGCTATTATTAGTTACAACTATTCAGTTAAGTTTTGATCAGAAATATCTTTTAATATGTAGCTTATTAGTGATCGTAACTTCGCAGGTCTTACTGGCTTTTGAAGTAAATTAAACCCCAGGCTTCTTATATCATCTAGCAGGTTTTCATCCGTTTCACCCGTAATTACTATCGCTGGTATATTTTTACCCACTTCTTCTCTTATGAATTTTATGACTTTGTCACCTGTTAATGTTTCTGACAATGTATAATCCGAAATTATCAAATCAGGATAAATATTATTGTCACAAATAATCTCTTTTACTTGCTGTAAGTTTTCAGCAAGACAGTAATTACACCCCCAGGACTCAACAACCAATTTCATACCTTGTAGAATATCAGGTTCATCATCAATGATGATGATTCGTATACCAGCCAGAGGATCTTGAACATTTACTTTATTTTCAATTTCTGAAATTATAGGCTTATTATTATTAACAGCCTCCATTTCTAAACGCATTAACGTCCCTTTTCCAACAATACTCTTTACAGTCAATTCATGCCCTAGCTGGGAACATAGTTTCTTAACTACGGACAAACCCAGACCAAAACCTTTCTCTGGTTTATTATCAGGATTACTCAATTGCATGTGCGGTAAAAATATTTCAAGAAGCTTATCCTCCGGAATACCTACACCCGTATCCCAAACATCAATATATATTTTGTCACCACGATTTCTACAACCAACTACAACACCACCTTTTTCAGTATATCGAATAGCATTACTAATAAGGTTACGAATAACCCTCTCTAAAACTATCGGGTTACTTTTAACCTGATAAGCAGAGTTTCTAACTGACAACCGAATGCCTTTATCATCAGCTAAAACACCGTATTCATGAACGAGTGTATGAGTTATTGAACCAATTGAAACATTTTCTATATCGATTTTCTTTTGCCCGTATTCCAAACGATTAACATCTAGTAAATCGGTAAATAGATCATTAAAGTTCTGTATAGACTGCTCAAGTTTAGCTACCAAATCCTGACGTCTTGCTTCATCTTTCTCATTTTTTATTGCTTCTATAAACAGACTCATTGCATTAAGTGGTTGCTTTAAGTCATGACTCACTCCGGCAAAAAACTCTTTAATTGCAGTATTTTTTTCCTCAGTTGACAGGGCTTTTTGCTTACTTTGCTGTTCTTTTTCAGTTAACTCAACCATCACATCACGAAGCTGATAATGAGCTTGTTGAATGGTATTTAACATACTATTAAAGGAATCAACAAGTTCACCAATTTCATCATCTGTCTCGTGGTTAGCACGTAATGAGTAATCTCGAATACGACGAACATGTTGAGCAACACGTGTCAGTTGACGTAGTGGCCGAGTGATTGTTTGCTGCATCCTAAAAGTAACAAGATAAGAAAGTACGCAGGAAAGCAGAATCATTATTAATGCAACGGTAGTAATTCTAGATTGTCGCTGATGAATTTCATCTAAACTCGTCTTAACATAAAGAGCACCGACAGGCTTACCTTTCAGCAATATAAATTCTTTATAATGCAGATAATCATTATCGAAATTTGACTGAGTAGGTAATCCTACATATTCTGGACAGCTTGATGCATCCATATTAGTTTTTGAAAAATGGTGAAACAGAGCACCTTCCTTTAGATAAAGACAGGCGAGTTCAATAGCTGATTTTGATTTAAGTGCTGTAAGATTAGTTTTGGCAGCTCTTTTATCACCAAAAGCAATTGCAGCAACACTTCTTGAAGCAACAACACTGGATAACACTTTAATCTCATTGAGTAAAGATGCTTCAGACTCCTGCTTGTCATAGATGACAAAAATAGTCGACACCATAGACAGTGCAACAATTAGGTTAACCAGGATGATTAATGCGAGTTTTTTATGAATTGATAAATCTTTAAATGAACCCAAAACCATATTTATTGACTCAAACGCTTTATTTTACGCGCCAATGAAAGCAAATCAGAACTCACCCATAAACCGTTTTTCAATGCGTTACTTATATTTATATCAAATTCAACCTGGTCGGTAGTACGCACAATATTTACGATTCCGCCTTTTTCTGTAAAATCGCTACGCTCACCTACACTAAGTACATAATTAAATTTTATATCTTTGAAAAAATTTGATAGTTCAATTTTTTTATCCATACCTACATATAAAATATGGCAGCCGTCTTCAATATCTTTTTTAGATTGCGTTCTAATCATGGTTAATATTCTATCCCCAATTAGAGTTCCATTTACCGCATCTAAAAATCCTCCGAAGGGAACATCGCCATATAAACATAAGCGAATAGGCGATAGTTTTGAACTAAAAGCGCTATCTGGCCATTCTACAAAATTAGCAAAATTATATAAGAACAATGCCTTAACCTGATGCTCAGCATTTTCATTTGAGCTTGCATTATGCGAAGAAAATAGAATAATAAGTGACGTAATAGCAGAGATAAATTTTTTATTCATTTCCATTCATCTCCGGTAAGTTTCCACCAATCAGTAAGCTATTAAGGAAATTCGTCATTACTTTAGCTTGTCCGCATTTTTTCTGTTCATCTATACTGCTGCTAGCGCCACAGGTATTGAACACCTGATTAAATAAGATCTGTGATTCTGTGGCACCCGATGATGGTGAAGTTTCACCAAGTGAACTAAGCTGGTCTTGTTCCTGAGTAATCGCAGCAACTTCATTTTCCACATTGGTGACGACTATCGGTGCTATAACAGGTGGTGTAACTGGCGGATTCGTTAAGCCCGATTTAGCAAGTAAATTTCTACCTGCTCTCACATTAACTACACCATTGATTATTACTTCAGCATCTATTTCTGAAGTGCCCGTTACAGAATCAGTTAGTTGATTATAAACATCAATTACAACATCAGAATTGATGGTAATATCACGAGTATTACCCAGGGATAAGTCCATTGCTGATTCATTACTCATGACAATATCACCACCCTGCGCGACAATTTGAACATCACTGCCTATGCCATCACCAATAATTATATTTGAGTTAATATCGCTCGTATCCGGATTGTGAATTCTAATAGACGCCTGATTTCCATCTAAACCACCAGATGCTGTTTGATCAACAGTATTAATAGATTGAATAATTGTATTTCCATTATTACCAATTAATAGATCTCCAGTATCAACCTGAAAATCGAGCATACCACTTCTAATACCATCAGCTGTTGTATCTTGTGCCTGCACAGTATCGTTTACTATAAGGTTGCCAGACTGTACACGTACATTAAAATCACCATCAGAAACGTTAATAGCCGTCGCATTAGTTATATCATAGTTCTCTATTTGCAAACCGTTAGATTCATTAACAGTTAAGTTTCCACCCGAGAAGGCAGCATCCAATCTATCGATACTACTATTAATAACGATATCCCCTGCCGCCGATGTTATATCCAATACAACATCACTAGCTGTGATATTAATATCACGATTACTGTCGATAATATCTTGAGCCGCCATATCCAAATTTCCAGAAACACTAATACCAATATCAGGAATAGTTACAATTCCTGAGGGCGCATCCACTGTAAAGTTGTTCACACCATTTATAGCCAAAATGTTTATATCATCTACTTCGGTAACACTTAAGTTTCGGTTTGTACCTGCAAGGCTAGCGCTAAGAGTATCAACATTTGTTATTAGATTTGTATCTCCACCTGGATTTGAGAAATTAACATTTAAGTCCTGAGCTGTTAGAAGCAAATCCCTTGGTGTAGCTCCTACATCTATTACATCCTGGCTATTAAAACTTAATGCACCTGATACATTAAGACCTGCATCTGGAATGGATACACTACCTGCTGATGCTGTTATTGAAAAATCGTTTAAGCCACTAAGGTTACTAATAGTGATGTTATCAGCTTCTGTAACCGCAAGATTACGATTAGTACCTGACATGGTTGCATCTAGTGTATTGAAATTACCGTTTACTCCCACATCACCAGCAGCAGCTGTAATATTTAAAATTAAATCTTGTGCACTTAAGTTAACATCACGGGGTGTTACTCCGTTATCTAATAAGTCCTGACTGGTAATAGACATTGCGCCTGCTACATTAATTCCAGCATCTGCAACCGTAGTATCACCTGTGACTGCATTTAATGTAAAATTATTAACTCCACTCAAGTTATTAATAACTATGTCATCCGTTTCAGTAACAGTAAGGTTTCGATCTGTTGTTCCAATACTCACATCTAAACTAGATACATTGGTTGTTAAATCATAGTCACCTACAGCAGCAGTTGCATTTAGCAGCAAATTTGTCCCATTAAATATCAAACTACGATCACTATCTATAATATCTTCAGCTGCAAGGTTGATATCGCCTGTTGCTACTAACCCAGTATCTGGAATAATAATATTAGCATTCAATACTTCAATTCCAATATCACTTGCACCACTTAAAGATACAATTGATAAATCTGCATTATTTGTGATTTGTTTAATATTTACGATGCCATTATTTATTGATGTAACACTAAGTTCATTTACTGATATGTCAGTATCATTGCCTGCACCACCCGCAACATCACCAGTTACTGTCATATTTAGTCGGCCATTTACAGCCCTAATATCAACACCATCTGTACTTGCATCTATAATATCTTCTGCAAAAATTGTGATTGCATTATTAGCTGCACTTGTCGTAATTACATCACTTAATATAGTATCTCCAACTCTGTCGCCATTATTGTCAGCCGTTAAACTTATAATACCCGCACCAGCATTAATTACACTCGTGTCTACCATATTAATATGTCGATCTGCCACTAAAACTAAATCTGTGTCATCTCCTACACCATCTGTAACATCGGCTATAGATACACCAGCATTCATAATTATGTCTTGTGCAGCCGTCAACGTGTAAGTATTTCCATTTGTTCCATCTAGATCAATATCGCCTGATACTACAATATCACCGGCAACCGTACTTAAATTCAGAATACCTACACCGGTAACACCGGTAATATCAACTGAATCAATTTCATCAATATTTGCATTTCCTCCACTAAGATTTAAACTTAAACGATCAGCATCAACTTCTAAATATCCAGGCGTTTCTATATTTCCAGCTACCGTTAAATTTATTCCACCATTTACTGCATCTAAGTCACGAAGTATTGCATCACCAGCATCAGTTAAATTACCGCCGGCATTAATGGAAATAGCTGTTGCTGATACGCTGCTTGTTTTTAAACTTGAGATATTTGCATCATTCGTTGTAACTACGTTAATTAGGCCTGCTGTAGCATCAACTAAACTATTATCAGCCATTAACAAATCATTACCGGCTGTTATATTAATATTCACACTATCATCAGCGGCTGTTAAATCAGCTATAGTGACCCCTGTATTTATGACCACGTCTTGATTTGCATTTAACGTAAGTGTACTGCCGTTAGCACCATCAAGATCAAGGTCACCTGAAACAGTGATAGCACCTAAAGATGTAGTAACAGACAAACTATCCGACATACTACCACCGACAATATTAATAGCAGTCGAATTGATAATGTCTGTTGTTTGACCTGACGCTAAATTGAAACTAACTTCACTCATTGCCGTTTCAAGTCCACCTCCGCCAGTGCCTCTTGCTGTAATGTTTACTCGACCATTGGCTGCATCTATATCAGTGAAGGTTTCACCTCCATCTGTAATATCATTAGTTACATTTAAGATAACAGCGTTACTTGTCGAATTTGTGGTTAATAAACCACCCAAACGCAAATTATTACCTACTGTCATTGAAATTGTTCCACTGCCCGAATTAATTAAGCTATTACCACCCACTGAACTCGAGTCCACTCTAGTATTAGTAACAGATGATGAGATAAAGTTGCCACCACCCAGATTAATTTCTGTGTTATCAAAAAACACAATTTCACGACCCGATGTTAGGGTTAAATCGAGGCTAGCATCACCCGGTGTTGAATCTCTAATTGACGAACCCGCAGTAAAAATAATGTCTCGATCTGCGAAGAGCAACAATGAACTTCCACTACTTCCATCATTGCCAACATCATAGTTAATCACGACATTATCAATTGTTATATCACCGGCCTCACCTGCATCAAATCCTGTGTCTGTTCTTACTTCAATAGCACTGCCAGTTTCCAGTGCTGCCATCAGTGTGGTGAAATCGAGTATAGAACCGGATGCTGTTGCCTGGAAAATGGGCTGCCCTGTTATATTTGTATCCGCAGAAGAACCAATCGTTATATCTGTTGGATCGATAAGAAAGGTGCCATTTTCTCCAACAGTGGATGACACATCAACACGTCCAAATGCCTCTACATGCTGATAACCAGATACATCAACATACCCACCGCCACCGTTAATAACACCACCTTTTGCTTCAATTATTG
>Ga0316209_1001085_pt1 | contig 32791 bp, 17 predicted proteins | sample 6monopyrite_MG_FD_204945 | JGI IMG/M metagenome (GOLD analysis project Ga0316209, IMG submission 204945) | Microbial mat bacterial communities from mineral coupon in-situ incubated in ocean water Damariscotta River, Maine, United States -... | ecosystem: Environmental > Aquatic > Marine >...
ATGACAGACGGTAAACAGCTATCTTCTATGGATTTAGAGCTCGATAGAACCTCATCAGAATCCATGAATTTTAATCTGCGTGATATACGTGAGAAAGTTGAAAGACAAGCTATCTTACGTGCCTTATCGCATGTAAACGGCAAGGTCGCACCCGCTGCAGAGTTATTGGGAGTGAGTCGTCCTACGCTCTATGATTTGATTAAGAAATTAAACATTACCGTTTAATAAATGAAAGTTTACTAAAATGCGTAATGTGAGAAAATTTTCCCTTTTCAGTTTCCCCTGCTCTAAAAAGCTAGACTTACCTCGAATTAGAATTAGTATGCGAATCGAAATGTGTAAATATTTTCGACGACATTATTAAATTCTATAATTTTGATAAATTAATGAAATTTATATAATAAGCCATTGAAAAATAATAAAAATTGACACGTTTTTTTATTCTGTAGCTTATTCTTTAATTACACCTCGAAAAAAATGGAAGTTAGTTGGTTGCTTGTTTGTTAGGCAATAACCTGTAACTCCTCTGGTTTTTATTATATTTATCAAGAGGCTACAATTTTGCGAAATATGCGAGTTGAATCAGCAAAACAAGGCACGAATTTTGCAACGTATTCTGTAATCTCATATTTGAAATTATTTTTGGATCAAAACATATAATGAACTATCTCCGTATTATTTCCGGCTTGTCTCTTTTGTTTATCACTGGCGTAACACATGCTCTTACCATAGTGCATATGGAAACGCGGCTGGCCACGACAACCAGTGATATATATTTTGAGTTGTATGATGATGTTGCCCCTAATAACGTGAGCAACTTTACTGGTTACATAACACGTGGTGACTTTGATAGTTCATTTTTTCATAGAAAAGCACAATATGGCGATGGTAGTCCATTTGTTGTACAGGGTGGCGGTTTTACCTATATTCCCAAGTTTGATAGTGAGGCACGAGGTATCCCTCTTTTTGGTACAGTCCTTACAGAAATTGCCGACCCGGCTACGGGTGAACTTGGTTTAAGGCCTATTGGCGAGACCTATGTAATAGATCTGAACGGTGATGATATACCTGATGAAGATCCGCCTGGTTCGGGAAATATGATTATCCAGATAAATGATGGGCTTAAGCAAATTCCTGTAGATACATCGGTTCAACCTGTCCTAAGTGAATCTAGCCTGTCTAATCTTCGCGGCACGATCTCGATGGCGTTGACATCTCCTGGTGGTGTTCTAAATGTTGATAGCGCATCAAACCAGTGGTTCATCAACCTAAGCGATAATACCCAACTCGATCCGAACATAAACAGTGCTGGATTCACTGTATTTGGTAAAGTTCTTGGCAATGGTATCGACTTTTTTGATACGGTTGATACTTTAAGCGTTGTTCCCCTTGGTATAAATATAAACCCGGAATTTGCTGAAATACCCGTTATTGATCTTGAACCTTATACCTTAATATTAGATGAGAATCTGGTTAAGCTGAATTCGGCCAGTGAAGTTTTTAACATTGATGTAACGGAGCATGATTTTGGTTTAGTAGTTATGAGTGATCTGGTCCAAAAAGTGATTACATTGACGGTTTCTCCTCAATGGAAGTCTGATCTTATAATCGCTAAGGTTGGTGATTTAGATCTGCTTGATCCTCCATTCAGTGCGACTAGTGATTGTGATGCTACGCCAATTAAGCCCGGTAACAGTTGTCAGATCACAGTCAGTTTTTTACCTACTACTCCAGATAATTTTCAGGATGTTTTAGATATCTCGTTCGCGGGGATAAATATTCCCAATTTATCTATAAATATTGCAGGTACTACTAGAATTTTGCCAAAAGTCTCTTCATCGACAGATACTAGTCTCGATTTTCAGTACGTTTATCCCGGTATACCTAAGATCCAGACTGTTTTAATATCCAATCTCGGACAAAATACATTGTCATTTGATTCTATCGTTATCGACAATGTGGACAACTTTACAGCTACTAATAACTGTACAGCATTGCAATTCAATGAAAGTTGTACAATAGATGTGACGTTTAGTACGCCTGTCGAGGGCACGAAAACGGCGAACCTAACTATCAAAACCAATGCGCCAGAATCACCGTTTATTATATCTTTGCTAGGGACAGGTTCATTTACTATTATCCCTGACATAGATGCGGAAACAGTCCATGACTTTGGTGATCTTTTAAATGGCACCGAGGTCTCTGAACAGGTGACGTTGACCAATAGGGGAATATCTGACCTTAACTTTTTGTCATCCTCTTTGGTGGGAGATGATGTGAATGATTTTACGGTGAGCAGTAGTGACTGTGAAGCAGTGCTACAGCCAGGTGACTCGTGTGTATTGACGGTGGTATTTAGCCCAACAACGACAGGGGCAAAGAAAACGTCAATGAAAATAGGTTCAAATGATCCTGATGAACCGGAATTTTCTATCAGTCTGGTAGGTACTAGTAGTAGTGACTCAGACAATATCTCTGATGCAGAAGAAAATGCCGCGCCAAATAATGGTGATGGTGACAGCGACAGTGTTCCTGATAGATTTCAGTCAAACGTAGTTTCGATGCGTTCAGCAAGTGGTGATTATCTGACTCTGACAGCAACGAGTTTGTTGAGTTTTCAGGATACAGCTATTGTAGATAATCCCTCTCCAGCTAATGTGCCAAGCGCCGCCGGCTTCGATTATGGCATTCTTAGTTTTAACTTTAACCCTGTTCCTGGCACCTTCTTATCCAAAGTAGGCATGATACTACCGGCAGGGCAACGTATTGATAACTTTTATCAATATGGCCCGACCCCCGATAACCCGGTGCCTCACTGGTACGAGTTCATGTTTGATCAAAATACCGGTACGGGTGCCCAGATTTTTGATAATGTGACCATGACGGCACCCAATGGCAGGGCGATAAAGCACGATATTGTGCAAATCTGGTATGTCGACGGACAACGAGGTGACGCTGATTTGACTGTCAACGGTAATATCACCAGTACAGGTGGTGTTTCTACTGATCAGTCAACGGGCGGCTCCTCAAGTTCGCTCAGCGGTTACCTTGCACTAATAATGATTATTTTATTGCTTACGCTCAGATATCATCGCCATTATTATTTGTGTAATAAATATAAATAACGGCATCCAGTTAAGCGCACAATGCCTGGACGAAGAAACACAACTTTATAAAAAGCTGTTGTTGCACAGCCGCAGATTTATATAGCGCTAATCAAGTTACAGGCAGGATGAATTTGGCCTTCCAGGCACTGAGATTTTTGCAGCAAGCGACCGTGAAAATGGTGTTTTTTTCTAATTAAAGCCATCCTTATTTTTTCCGATGCAGAAAGTATATGACTTGCTGTTTCTAAAGTTAAAACAAAGTGTTACGTGGATTTTTAATTCCTTTGAAATGAGTTTAGTCGGTTATTTTTACAAGAGTTAAAGCTTGGGTATATTGTTATTATCTTATATTGCATGCTATATAAATCAATAAGTTATGCGATAAATTTCTAAATTATTATTTCCTGTCATCAAGTAATGCCATTTGTACTATATTTAATGACCTTAGTACGTCGAAATATCTTACAAAAATACAGAATATACTTAAAACTTAAGAACATAATTATCTGAAAAAATCGATTGCGATATTAATATATGTTTTAAAACATACGCTTAAGTAAATTCTTTAGATGTTGGCACAACGATTGCATTGATAATTACCAAGAAGTTACAAACACTTAAAGCTTCTTGCTAAATTTAAAAATTCTTCGGAGACGAATATATGAAAAAAACAATATTAAAAACAGCTGTAGCGGCTACATTAGGTGCGGTTGTTGCAATGCCGGCACAAGCTGCGGTTAATACCTTCAACTATGATGGTTTCTTTACCATGTTAGATCCAACAGGTGCTGCTCTGGCTAACACTAGTCTTACAGCTAAAGGTGCTAACCAGTTCCAGACAGCAATATCAGGTACTTTGTCATTTGATACAGCAACAGGTGCAGGTACTGGTACAGTAGTTCCATTCCAGTTCTTCGGTGGCGACGCTACACTGCCTGCAACTGCAGTTGGTATTGAAATGCAAACAGTTGGTGACGGTGTTGGCGGCCCAGGTACATTAGTACTGGGTAATATGCTGTTCAACTGGAACACTAACAATGGTATTCCAGTATCTATCGTTTTAAATGCGGCTGGTTTCTTTAATAATGATCTGGCTGGTGGTGGCGCAGGCGGTACACCAGCATCTGATGGTACTTATACTAATGCTGTAAATGGTTATTTGGGTCTGGGTCCTATTCCAATCTCAACTACTGCATATAACACAACAAATGCACCTGGTTGTAATATAGCAGCTAACGGTGGCTGTATGAATGTTGCACCGTCTGGTTTCTTGCCAGTAGTAACAGATACGACTGATAATCAGAATGATTACTCTGCAAATGAGGGTGGTGGTACTTTTAGTTCACCAGCTTCGGTTGGTGGCCCTGCAGTGAATACAAATGGTATCGGTGGCAGCCCATTTGTTGATGGACCGTTTACAGGCTTTAACCCTAACTTTGATATTGCATCCATGACATTTGCTTCGCAAGATCTAAATGGCAGCATTGCTCGTCAAGATTTGGGCCCAGTTCCTGTTCCAGCCGCTGTTTGGTTGTTTGGTTCAGGTCTGTTAGGTCTAGTTGGTGTAGCACGTCGTAAAAAATCTAACGTTTAATTAGATTATTTGTGACATGTAGATAAGCATTTCTACATATAAGAAACGGGGCACTTGTTGCCCCGTTTTTTTATTTCTGTAAATAATCTTATTAAAGTAATACGTGATGTAATAATGCCAGAAATGACGTCACACATTTTTAATACAAAATAGCAGGAGAGAGTGTTGAGTCATTAGGTCTTTTATCGATGAAAGAACCTTCTCTTATCACCTGATAATATAAAATTTTTTTTAGGAGACGGAAATCATGAAAAAAACAATAGTTAAAACAACACTAGCCGCTGCATTAGGAGCAGTCATTGCTTCACCAGTTCAAGCGGCAGTATATACCTATAACTATGATGGTTTTTTTACCATGTTAGATCCAGCTGGTTATGCTTTGGCTAATAATAGTATTAGCGCAAAGCAGGCTAACCAGTTCCAGACACCGATCTCAGGCACTATGAGTTTTGACAGTGCTACAGGGGCAGGTACAGGCACATTGGTTCCATTCGATTTTTTCTCTAACGATCCGACACTACCAGCTGAAGCGGTCGGCATGACGATGCAGGCGATTGGTGATGGGTTGGGCGGTCCGGGTACATTAGTGCTGGGTAATATGCTGTTCAACTGGAATGGTAATAATGGCATTCCTGTTTCTATTGTTCTAGATGCAGCTGGTCTCTTCAACGGTTTCTTTAATGGTGATTCATTTATTGCTGGTACCGGTGCTGTACCAGCGTCTGATGGGACATATGTAGGTGATACCGTGTCTGGTACCGCTGCCGGATATTTGTCATTAGGTCCTGTGCCAATGGCAACAACAGAGTGGAATACTACTAATGCACCTGGTTGTAATGCTGCTAACGGCGGTTGTATAGGCATTATTCCTTCAGGCTTCCTGCCATTGTTAATAGATACAACTGCCAACGTTAATAAGGGTAGTCAAGGTATTGGTGGTAGCCCAATGGTTGAAGGGCCTACTGTGGGCTTTAGTCCTAACTTCGATATCACAGCGATGACATTTGTTTCACAAGATCCAAATGGTAGCATTGGCCCATTCCCTGTAAGCGCAGTGCCGGTTCCTGCTGCTGTATGGCTGTTTGGTTCAGGTGTGTTAAGTCTGGTTGGTGTAGCACGTCGTAAAAAGTCTAACGTTTAACTAGATTGGCTATGAGATGTAGATAAGTATTTCAACAAAAAACGGGGTAATCAATGCCCAGTTTTTATTAAAAGATATTTATGTGCAATTGTAGGTATTCTTGTATATATTTACGCTATTTCTTTTTCATTAGTTCGAATACTAAAAATGCAGCAGGCAAAACTTCTCATTCAACAAGCTTATAACAGCTTACAGAAAAATGATTTACAGCAGGCGTTTAATTTATTTAATAATGCTGTAAAAAAAGATGAAAATAATTTTGATGCAAATTTTGCATTAGGTAGTCTTTATTTGCAAAAGGGTGAACTGCGTCAGGCACTCGTTCATCTACAGAAAGCCGTGGAAATCGCACCTGATAATTATGCGGCGCATGGACAGTTAGGCGTAACTCTGTACGGCTTGCAACATCTTGAAGAGGCCATTAGTAGTTACAGAAAAGTGATTGAACTGCAACCGGGTAACTTGTCAGCACTGGCGAATATTGCCATTACCTGTCTTGATTTAGGTGAGCGGGAAGAAGCTATCAGATATTGTAAAATGGCTGTTCAGATTAAGCCTGACTTTTCTGGTGCTCATGCTTTGTTGGCATCGGCCTGTTCAGCGCTTGGAGAGTTTGAAAAGGCCGTTAAAAGTTATGACACTGCGTTGAAACTGGATCCTAATAATCCAGTATCTTTAGCGGGAAAAGTGGACTCCTTAAATAAATTGGGCAAGCGAGATGAGGCTTTAGAAGCAATTCTTCCACATATAAGATCTGACAACAATCATCCTTCAATAGCAGTGGCTTATGCCCATGTCAGTCGTTCTCTTGATGACGAAACCAAAGCTGCAGACGTGATAGAACAAGTGCTAAAAGCCAGTCCGTTAACTCATAAGCAGCAATTGCAATTACATTTCGCAGCAGGTGATCTGTATGACCGCATGGATGAGTATGATAGTGCCTTTAAGCATTATGCTTCTGGCAATCAGTTGGCACAGAGGAGGTATGATCTGGAAGTAGATAAAAAACGCTTCGATGATATTATCAAAGCGTTTTCTCATGATGCTATGAGCGACTTGCCACGAGCGCAGTTGCCAGAAACAGAGCAGAAAGGTACCCAGCCCATATTTATTGTTGGTATGCCAAGATCTGGCACCAGTCTGGTCGAACGGATTATTGGCAGTCACTCGGGTGTGTTTCCAGCCGGCGAGTTAAATATTATCCCACGGGCAGCGGATAAAATATCTAAGACAGAATTTCCAGATAATATTACAGCGATATCCCAGTCTCAAATAGATTCCATCTCAGGAGAATGTCTGGATGATATGGCGTCTCGGGCAGGTTCTGAAAATAGAGTGACTGACAAGTTGCCACATAACTTCCTGTTTCTTGGCATGATTGAATTATTGTTCCCAAATGCAAAAATAATCCATTGTAAACGTGATCCAGTAGATACCTGTTTATCTAATTATTTTCAGTATTTTTCAGGACCACTGGACTATCCTTATACACTCAAAAATATTGCCACACATTATAATCACTACCAGCGGCTGATGAATCATTGGAAAAATGTTATTCAACTGCCTATGTTCGAGATAACATATGAAGAACTGGTTTGTAATCAGGAGCCTGTCACTGCTGATCTTTTAGCATTTCTTGATTTACCATGGGAAGATAACTGTCTTAAATTTAACGAGTCCATGCAGGTAACCCGTACTGCAAGTTATCAGCAGGTCACTAAGCCAATATACACACAGTCGATTGGTCGATGGCATCATTATGAGAAGCATCTTGCAGCGCTAATCGATAATTTGTCTCTGTAATTTAGCGCGACTGTTTTAATCAAAAATAATAATCTTCTAACTCAACGACTATGGGTTGAAAGTCCATAGGTTGTCTTATAACGATTAAAAATCGTTTCTACATGAAATGTAACTACACACTCTTAACCAGCGATATTTCTTATTTCTGTCATCCTGAGCACAGCGAAAGATCTTACGCCTGATGGGAAGTCAATGGTATGGCAAGATCCTTCGCTGTGCTCAGGATGACAAAACACTACTAAAATCTTGCACTAAAGTGCATAGTTTTTACTAGCGCCCTGGGACAATAAAAAATACAGCATTGATTAAAGTTATAAGGAGCCTTGCTGTTGTGCTGGAGATAATTAAATTAATTTCTTTAGATGAAAAAATGTGGTAGTTCTTTATGTGCTGACAATATACCAGTTGTTATTTTATATGCATCATCTTTTTCAAATTGCATTGGATAAAGCTGGGGCGAGAAGGCTCTGGTTACATATACATTTTTATCCCTAAAGCAGAGGGGAGTACAATCAAGTCCGTAGATATCAAAACCAATCTGTTTGAATCTATTAACAAGTACATCCAAGTCTGGTTGCTCTGTGTTTTTTACTATACCATTGATTAATGGATTATCGTTATCAAGGAAGCGAAGCTTTGATCTTGGTATGCTGGTGGAATAAAAATTCATTCTATCTGCTATGGTTTCGACTTTTGATGTAAAGCTACGGTTTAAAAAGCCGTCGATAACAGTAACACCTTTAATCAGGTTAATTGTATTTTGTCTAAGTTCCTCTATAGCACCTAATATGGCATCATCAAGGTTAAACCCTGTACCACAACCGAAGCATAATGATGGCGGTTTAGAAAAATCTTCACTGGAAATTGTAATGAGTACAACAGGTAATTTTGTCGGGGATTGAATTACAAAAAAATTACCGACGACATTTTCATTATCAACCACAGGCTTTATGATTGAAATAATATTGTCGATATTAGATTTTATATCTTCATTAGGTTTGAAGTGAAAAGCACGCTGTGGATCATGCCAGAACCGAATAAAAGCATCTCTTTCTACAATCTCAAGTATACTACTGCATAATGATTTACTAAAGTCGGTATGTGCAGCAAAACCACTTGAGGTCGGCGATAAAAAGCTTATCTGTCCACGATTGAAAATAAATGAAAGCGGAATTGCATGGATTTCTTCAGTCAATAGGTTTATTCCCCAGGCAGCATTACTTCTAATTTCCCTGAGTTCATTTTGTGAAGATTTTTTACGATAAAGGGCAAGGTTAGTCGATATAATCTGATCGTCATATTCTCCAGTTTTAAATCGACATAACTGCATCATGAATGCATAACGCTCAATATATTCCATGAGAGACTTGAGTTCGGCAAGATTTTTAACTTTATCAAAACCAATAGCGGAATCATCAGCGAATCTTCTATCAGGAGCTAACATTCTGAACACGATTTTTGCTTCATGATTATTGCCAAGAAGCTGATCAAATTCAGGATTGGATAGACCTGTTTTTTTAGTTGTAGCTAATTTTCTTGCAAAGCCAAATGAAAAAACCTGTTTTTCTAGTGCTTCTATATTTGATATGCTTTCTTTATTAAATAACTTTTTGTACAAAACTCTGGCTTCTTCCTTACTGTAATTTTTTTGTTTTCCACAAACAGGGCAATCCTCGTATGGTGTGAGTTCAAAGGATAAAATTAACTTTTGATTGGCGACTGAATATGCTTGCCATGACTTATTCTTATAATTTCTATCAAGCTTTATTGCCAGGTTCAGTACGCTATTATGAAGATTAATATTTTTTACTTCATTCATCATCTGGGTTAAGTATCTGCGTTGAAAGCATGCACGACAGAAATTACCGTTCGGTGCTATAAATAAATAATTATTGTCTGAAATAAATTGCTTATCTAAACGAAATGCCAGACAGGAATCGCTAATCCTTTCAAGATGAGTAGGCTGTTTTACGGAGACATGTTTGTTCATATTTTTATTTTCATTCGGTTGCAAGTATTTTGAAGTATATAAATTTTCATGCTTTTTTTGTATGCGCAGTGCTTCATTTATATCATAAATCTGTTTTGTGCTCTTGTCGATAATTTACTTGGTTTGAGTATGTGTAATGTTTGTTTTCCATCAAACTGATACAATTTTGACTGTGTTTGAATCAATTAAACTAATTTAATATGGCATATATTGGGTTGTTCGTTAAATTTAGTCTTTATGCCATTATCTGTTGATATTCGACACAATATTAACCATTTTGGCGATAAAGCTGTTATCGTCATTCAGGCATGTTGTTAGCATAGAATTATGCGTTAAAATGTTAAGGAGTATGCGTTCATGCTAATTTTATTGTTATATACTGAGAACATCTATGAGTAATTTAAATCTTTCAGATATAGAAAATATTGAATTTTGGAGGTCACTAAATCCTGGTCTCAACATTTCAGACACGCCGTTTCAAAATAATACCGCCCCTTGTACACTTGACCCTGATATGCAGTCACGTTTGAGGCAACAGATGATCGATGAAGGCTATTTTCAGACACCGGAAGTTCTAAACAAAAATGATATTTCAGTTTTAAGGGACGTAGTTGTCAAATTGAACAGTGGAAATATCATGCCTCTATTTGCCGCTTTGTACGATGAGTTTTGGATATTACTTCACTCTTTACGAGACACATTCACTCCATTTTTGCAAAATGATTATCGCCTAGTTCCCGACTTCTGGATATGGCATATTGACGCTGATGATCAATCTTCTGGGTGGAAGCCGCACCGTGACGGTAGTATGGAGTTTGACAGTATTCGTGATGATGGTACACCAACACTGTGTACAGCATGGATTGCACTTAGTGATATTGAGACATCGAATTCATGTATGTATGTACTGCCAAGAAAATACGATGTAATCTTCCAGGATTTTGCACGGAAAAGAGCAGGCGTGCCTGGCATTGAAAATGCGAAGGATGTACCAATACCTCTGACTCGGATACGCGCGCTACCTATTAATGCTGGCGCTATAATAGGGTGGGATACAAACCTGTTTCACTGGGGCAGTGGTTCTAGCAAATGGGCCATAGACCCTAGAATTAGTATTGGTGTGTACTATCAGGCTGCTGATGCAAAGGAGACAGGCAAGCCTTTTAACTCAGAAAAAAAATGCTTTGTGGATTATAGTAAGCCAGATTTTGAACTTACCTTTGAGAATCGTCTGGTTATTATTGCTAACATTATTAATAATTACGCGCATAAATTCGATATTGATGGTGAAGTGGAGAAAGGATTTACTGCAGAGATTAAAAGTTTTCAGGAGAAATGGTGCTGGAAGGGATAAAGAAATTATGCTTTATATTGTAATACCTTCAATAGTGGAGAGAGGAAGGCTTCATAGTGTCGCCATCGATTGATAGATGTGTTGTAGAGAGCTTTGCTTACTTGCTGTGCACTCGCAGTGGTTACTACACGTGATGATTGATTGAAAGATAAGCAGTTTTCATCCCACCCCAGGTTGCAGTGCTCTAATAATCGTTCAACTGTAGCTCTACTTTCGCAGACTAGCGTCTCATACTTTACTTCAATGATAGGAATTGTGAGTGTATTTTTCCAGTAAGCCATCAGGTGCTGGTAATGTTTATAATAATAGCCGAGGTTTTCCAGGTTATAAGCGTAAGGGTAATCCCCGCTAAATTGCTGAAAATAACAAGACAAGCAAGTGTCATAGGGCTCTCGTGTGCAGTGTATAACTTTTGCCTTTGGAAATAGTATATTAATTAGTCCCAGGTGCTGAAAATTATCTGGCATTTTATCGGTAATATAATCTTTTTCAGCGTTTATTTTATTTGTGTAGCAGAGGTAGTGTTCTGCCATTTTATTCAGGGCATCATTAGATAGGTTGATTGCGCCATCAGGATAAGGTTTTTTTTTGCTATTTGTTTGTGGAAGTTGTTTCACCAAATCATTCAATACGTTTAGTTCGCCAGCACCATATATGTCTGGGTGAGAGGCAAGTATTTGCTCCACTAGTGAGGTGCCAGAGCGTGGCATGCCAACAATAAAAATTAAACGATTACTCTCTGAGTCTACCTGATTTTTTTGTATAAATTCATGAGTAAATGTTTTTTTAATCTTTTCAAAATATTGGCTGTTATCGATGGAGCTAAAGCCAGATTTAACCAGATCATTGCCTTTCTTGTAATCAATAAATGCTAAGTCATATTTACTCAGTGCGTCATATATTTTACCAGATGTAAAATAAAGCATTGATCGCTGAGTTGAGGCGATATTTTTATTAACAAGTGTTTTATGAATCAATTGCAGCGCCAGGTCATAGTTTTTATTTTCTGCACATATCTGACAATAAAGTATCATTGCTGACACTGGAGGATTTTCATTAATTATGGGCTCTAATATGTGAATGGCAGTATTGTAGTCCCTGCGTAAGAAATGGATATTGGCAATACCTGTTACTGCATCATTATTATTTTTGTCTAATTCGTACGCAGTCATGTAATTCGATAATGCAGCAGTAAGGTTCTGCAACGAGTGAAAGGCAGCTCCCAGCATAAGATGTAATTCACTTGAGGTCGTGAAGCGACTTTTTGCCTCTTCAAGTGTGCTAATAACTGCATTATATTTATGCGTGTGAAAAAGCAGAGATGCCAGTTTAATATAATAAGTAATGTTGCAGTTTTCTGAAGATATTATGATACTGTATTCATTAATGGCCAGATCATAATGCCCGGATTGCTCAAAATGTTTTGCCAATGTACGGTGAATATTGTCTGAATTAGGAAATATATGATTTATATTAGCCCGTACGCTGATTAATTTTGAGTAATTGCCAGACTTTATAATCAGGTTGATAAGTAAAAGCCACAATTGTTCTTCTTTACGGTGTTTTTTTAATAACGTCTTACATAGCTTCTCGGCTCTGTTAAAATCATTTTTACCCGCCAGCTCCAGAACTTTTTTGCAGCCTGTGTTAATGTCATATTTCATTCGGTGTATTGTTCCGGATCACCTAAAATATTGATTAGCGGCTGTAGATGGTTTCGATAATTTCTCCATCGGTACATCGAGTCGGTATATATCGGTTTGCTTGCCTGATGGTAACTCGGGGTCATGATAATTCGATCAGACTCATGATATCTAAGGACTTCATCTGACCAGTCAAGGTTTATATGTTTAATGATTTTTTGAGATTCTGTTTCCTGATTGAGTACCATATCTTCATATTTCACAGTTAAGATAGATAATGTAGAATTGCTATCCCAGTGTTCCATTAATGCCATGTATTTTTTATAGAAACGGGCAAGTTCTTCAAGGTTTCTTGCGTATACATGATTGTCATTGAATTTTTTAAAATAGATGGATAAGCAGGTGTCAAAAGGGTGTCGTTGGCAATGAATGATTTTTGCTTTTGGGAATAAACACTCAATCAAACCTATGTGCATAAAGTTATGCGGAAGTTTGTCGGTGACGCGAGTTTTATCGCCAGCTAGATTTTTAATAATAGTTAAATATTCCTGCGAAAATTCTACTAATTGTTCGTGAGATAATGTTGAGAAATTTTTAGTGTAATCAAGCATATTCATTGCGTTACTAATGGTATTACCGATTTTCCATAAATCAGATAATTCACCCGCGCCATAAGCTTGTGGATGGCAGGAAATTATTTGTTCAACAAGTGATGTTCCAGATCTTGGCATACCAACAATAAAGATAGGTAGGGATGACTGGTTGTTGGAAGTGCCTACTTTATCAAGAAATGGCCTGTTAACTGTGTTTTCTATTCCTGTTAACACATTTTCATAATAATTTATATCGGATGGCCTTGGTATAATTTCATTTGCACACTTGTAATTCTCAAAAGCTTCGTCATATAGATTTATGCTATCTAATATATCGCCTTTTGAAAAATATATGGTTTCCAGTATTTCCGGGGTAACATGACTATTATCGATAGCATTTTCGAGTATATCTCTTGCTTCTTTTAGCCTACTGGTATGTTGGCAGGCTGTGCTGTGTGCAAGTGCTATATTACCGGGGGTAAGGGACTGGTCTTTTAATGTTTTAATGAAAGCCAATGATACGTTGTAAGCAGACTCATATTTTTTGTTTAAAATATAATAATTGCAAAGCTCGGTAATAATCTCTGGGCTTTCAGGATGATTGTGATATGCCTTAATTAGATTGTCGTATGCCTGATCGAATTGTTGTAATGCAATTAAACTATGTGCTTTTGCAGCAATAGCAGCGGTGTTACTATTATTTTTATCTAATATCTTATCAAATTGTTTTATCGCCTTCTGGTGTTGATTTCTTGATGCGTAAAAGTTACCCAGGGAATTTAACAGGTAAGGGTTTTCTACTAATATTTTAAGTGCTTTAATTAATATGTTTTCAGCTGCATCATAGTTTTTTGTAAGGTGATAGATATTTGCAAGGTTGGCATATGTCTGTGGTTGATTGGCTTGTAGTGTGATAGATCGGTTGTAGAGCATGATCGAAGTTTGTAAATCATTTACAGATAGTGCGTGTTTTGCCATGATGTTGATAATGACAGGGTTATCTGGCTTTATTATATTTGCCTTATTGGCATATACTAGTGCAGTGTCCAGATTATTCAGGTGGTCATAACATGAAGAGAGATTAACAAGTGCATCATAATTTTCGGGATTGATTTTAATTGCGTCCAGAAATGACTTTATTGCATCTTCTATTTTATTCTGATGCAATTGCGCTAAACCAAGATTTCCTAATAAAGCATCTGAAGGTGATGAGATATTTATTATATTTGAAAACATCGATTCAGCTTTACTGAACTCATAATTAATCGCGTGGCAGAGTGCTAGAATATACAACGACTCTGGATTTTTATTGTAACCCTTTATCTTATTTATTGAATTACGTGCACTCTTAATGTCGTTATTATTGAGTGCGCTCCATGCGTTTTTTAAAAGTATTTTTGTGTTCATTACATAATATTTAGTTGTGAAAAGAAATGGCTCGGTAGAGCAAGCTTATTATAGAAATGATAAGTTAATGATTTTTTCTCATAACGACAACACAACCTTTAACGTCTTTGCCATTCTCTTTTCTTAAAGTGCAGAATTTTCGATCTATCAGTGCAAAATCATAATCAGAAGAAAGCTGGTTTATATAGGTATTAGAATGTTTGTAGCGACCAGACTCTAATAGGCGGTAGTTTTCATTTGCTTCGTCTGGGAGATGTTCAGTTGAAAAAATAAGGTAAGCATTTGAGCTCATATTGTTGCTACAGGCATGAAAAATGTCTTTTAATACGCCTATATAAACAAATACATCTGCGGCCACAACCAGGTCAAAAGTTCTATCAGAGGTATTGATAAACTCTGAAATCTCACCAACGACTAAGTCATTATAACAGTCTAACTCTCGTGCTTTATCAATCATGCCTGGTGATAAATCGACACCTGTTATATGGGTCGATTGTTTACTTAAATATTTGCAGCAGAGTCCGGTTCCACAGCCAAGATCAAGGGTGATATTATCTTTTTTGGATATATGAGAAAGCATCAACTCATTGATTATTTCAGGTGTCTTATACTGTAATCCCTGGACTAGATGCAGGTCAAATTTGTTAGCATACCCATCAAAAAGGTTTGCTACAAAAGCTTTTTTATCTTCATCGAATGATTCCGGGCTGTCCAGGTTTGAAAGAAAATACTTTACGGCAAGTACAAATTCATCTGGTTTCTCCATAGACTTCTCGATATCCATGGACAGTGCTTTGGAAAAATATTCTTTTGCTTTTTTTATGTCACTCTTATCATTGTATAGTTTGCCAAGATTAAAATAGGTCTCAGGATATTCGGGGGCCAACTGTACGCAACGATCGAATTCTTTCTCAGCTTCAATCAAATTTCCCATTTTAACGAGTGCCTTGCCTAAATTGTTATGTATGATAGCAATGCTGCTATCGATTTCAATCGCCTGTTGATACTTTTCAATAGCTAGCTCATATTTTCCAGTTTCTTCATACAACCGACCAAGATTATTAATTGCGTTTATATTTTTACTATCCAGTGAAAGAAACTTTAGATAGTATTTTTCGGAGTCAGTATAGTCTCGCATTTCATAATAACACTGGGCAGTAGAAAACAGTGCGTGCCGGTCTTCGGGATTGTTATGTAATACATAGTTAAATTGTTGTAATGCAATTTCACGGTTATCCGACGCTATGAGTGCCTGGCCATATTGAATACGTAATTCGGGTGTTTCGTTACTTTCTAACGAGCGTCGATAATAGTTAGCAGCCTTTTCTGGATGTCCTGTTAGTAGATAAAGATAGGCGCAGTTTGTATATGCATTGATATAACCGGGGCTAATTTTTATACAGTTTTCATATTGTTGTATTGCTTCATCATTTCTCTCTAGGTTTTGCAAAGCTGCGCCATAGTTAAAAGCAGTTAGGTGATCTTCTGGGCAGGTCTTAATAATATTTTTACAACAATATGCAATTTCTGCGATATTACCTCTTTGCGCATGGACACTGGCAAAAAGACGCCAAAGTTCGGCATCTTGTATTTCGCGTCCCCTGACGCTTGGGTAGAGTTTCTCCGCTTTTTTGAATTGCCCCGACTGAATGAATTTAATGAGGTCGTTTTTCAGACTGTGTAGTTTCTGTTTAGAGATTGCCATGAGGAATTAAGGTTTTATTGATATATTTGTTTTATTATAAAGAGTCGTCGGGATATTAGTCTGAAGTAAGTAAATTATAGTATGCTGATGATTATAGTTTAAGAGCTGATTATAACAATAACTTTTACGCAACAGTTCTAATATGTTGGTCATTATTGCACTATATATATTCATAATTAAGCTAATATTTTGATAAATCAATCTAACTCCGTGTGCGGGTGTTCATTTAGGGTATTGGATCAAATTTTATGGTAGAAATTCAAAACAGAATTATGTCTCTGGTTAATGCTGGTCAGCTGGAATCTGCAAGGCGGGAATGTCTAGTTGCATGTAATAAAACCCCGGAAGACGCTCAGTTATGGTTTATGCTCAGTGCTGTTTGCGGACAAATGCAGGATTTTCCTGCGGCTGAACAATATTGTAAAAAGGCACTTGATATTAATTCTACTGTGCCTTCCGCTTTCTACAATTTAGCCGTTGCACAACGTGGTCAGGGGAAAATTGATGAGGCTTTTGCATCACTGGAAAAAGCCATTCATCTACAGGAAGATTTTACTGCCGCACTTTATGAACAGGGTAATATTTACCTTGAAAAGCAGGATTATACGCATGCTATAAATTGTTATCGTAAAGTTATCGATGGCGCGCCAGAGGCGTTTCAGGCTTATTCTGGAATGGCAATGGCACTACAGCAGCTGGGTGAAATTGAATCTGCAGTGGCCGCTTGTATCGAGTCCTTACGCCTCAATTCTGCACAGCAAGATGTAACTTTAAGGTTGGCGACGCTCTTTGATAATCAGCATGAAACTGATGATGCCATACAATACTATAAGCGAGCGATTGAACTGGGTTACAAAAAGGCTGATGTTTTTATAAACATCGGCCGTATGTTTGCCTCACGTGGTGATCATAGTGAGGCAGAAAGTTACTATAAACAGGCGTTAACGATTGAACCAGATGCTATAGAAGCACTAACGAATCTTGCGCTGCTGTATGAAGAAACCCATAACCTCACGTCTGCCCTGGAATATATCAAAAAAGCTTATCAACTTGATGCTGAAGATGAAAGGGTGATTTATAATTATGCAAATATTCTTGTATCGCTACGCCAGTATACTCAAGCAGAAATTCTGTATAGAAAGGTACTCGATAAAAACCCGAATCATGTTGAGGCGGAGGTTAATTTGGGTAACCTATATCTCTTAAGTGGCAGAGCGAATGAGGCGCAGGAAACTTATTCGCATGCCTGTAATATTAGACCAGATTATCAGGATGCATGCAGCAATATGCTTATGTCTCTTAATTATACCTATAGTCATGATGATAACGAAATAAGTGATAAGCACTTTGCCTGGGCTCAACAACTTGAGAAAGATATAACGTGCCTTCAACCAACGTCATCTAAAAGTCATGATGATACATTATTGAAAGTTGGTTATGTGTCGCCTGATTTTAAGGATCATTCAGTGGCTTATTTTTTTGAAGATTTGCTTAAATATTCTAATAAGCAGGCAATAATCAATTATTGTTATTCTGATGTAAAAAATAAGGATGCAGTGACACAAAGGCTGGAAACATATGCTGAACATTGGCGTGATGTTTCCAGGTTGGACAATGACGAGCTTGCCAGGTTGGTTCGACAGGATGGTATTGATATCCTGATTGATCTTTGTGGGCATGTCTCCGGAAATCGATTACCGATGTTTGCATTAAAGCCTGCTGCCACTCAAATTACCTACCTTGGTTATCCTAACACTACAGGTCTGAGTGTGATGGATTATCGGATTGTCGATAAAAATACTGATCCGGCAGGGTCAGAAAATTTAATGTCCGAAACCCCGTTATATCTTGAACCCTGTTTTCTTGGTTATCGACCTTATGACAACAGTCCTGATGTTGCAGAACTACCGGCATTAAAAAATGGTTATATCACATTCGGTTCATTTAATAATTTGGCAAAAATGAGCGATGAAGTTATTGATACCTGGTCAAAGATTCTACTAGGTACTCCAGATTCTCGCTTATGTGTCAAGGCAAGACAGTATGCTGATTTAACAATAAAGCAGTCACATATCAAGCGTTTTAACGATGCAGGCATTGATGAATCCCGGCTAGTACTAATGGCGTATGCAAGTACAACCGCTGAACATCTTCAGCTATATAACCTAATAGATATCGCACTGGATACCTTCCCGTATAATGGCACCACAACAACATTTGAGGCTCTTTGGATGGGAGCGCCTGTCGTGTGTCTGAATGGAACGCGTCATGCATCCAGAGTGGGGGGCTCAATTTTGAATGCTTTGGGTGCAAATGATCTGCTGGCCGAAAATCAACAGCAGTATGTAGCTATCGCCTGTGATTTGGCTACAGACATCGAAAAACTGGTGGTATTGCGAACTCAACTAAGATCACGACTGTTAAAATCATCGCTTTTGGCTGGCGCAACGTTTACTCAAAAATTCGAGTCCGTTTTACTGGCAGTAAGCAAAGGTTAAACAGCTAAAAGCTTCCACTTCATTTCTATAATTTATTATGTCTAATCAACAAGATATTCAGTCCGCCATCCAATACTTTCAGGCGGGTAACATCAAGCAGTCTAAACAAATATTAAATAAATATATTGTTAGTTATCCTGATGATGTAAATGCAAATTTACTCTCTGCAGCGATTAGTGCTGAAGAATCTGATTTTTCCACTGTTGTAAAGACATGCAGGCGAGTGTTAACGATTGAGCCCGGTAACGTCCGTGCAAGCTACAACGCTGCTGTTGCAAGTGAAAAATTGCATCAGTATCAAGATGTGCTGGAGTTTACTTCACAGGTTTTGCAGATAGATTCTAACAATAGTGCTGCAATACTACTGCATATTTCAGCACTCTATATCCAGGGAAAATATTCTGATTGCATTAGCTTCATAAGCACGCTTTCTGAAACCATTGTCTCAATGAATCAGGCTATTTCGATAAAACTGGCTGAATGCTACATGAACCAGTTTGAAAATGAGAAAGCTATCTTAATCTTTCGGCAATGTATTTCGTCCAACGTCAAACCTGCAGAGTGCTTACATAACATAGGAATAATTGAGGATAGGCGAAACAATATTGAGGAAGCGATAAAAGCATATAGGTTATCTCTCAGTTTAGCTCCTCATTCATTAAGTACAAATTATAACCTTGCCTTTATGTTGGATAAGGTGGGCGAAAAAAAACAGGCGATTAATTTTATCAACACTTGTTTTGAAATTCAGGCTTCAGCGAAGGTTAGGCAGGCGTACGTCCAAATACTATCAACAGCAAACATTGAATTTATAGATAAACTTACGCAAAAGAATATACAAACTATTGTGGCTGATGACGAGACAGATGCGCAGACTTTATCTTCACTAGTCATGGAAATTATTAAACACAGATACTCTGTAATAAACAATCTTTTCCTTAAGGCAAATGAATCTGACTATACTGGTTTTGTGACTCTGCTAAAACAAAGCGTAGTAGAAATATCAAAGTGTCATTTATTAAAATTATTTTTTATCAATCTACCAATTACAGACTATGCTACTGAACGCTTTCTAAAAACACTTCGTCGCGCATTGTTATTACAGTATTCATCCGATCCGTTAGTCTCAAATGGGAATAATGAGCTATGTGCTGCAATAGCAATACGTTGTTATATCAATGGTTATGTTTATACCGTTACTGAAGATGAGAAACAGGTGATTGATAATTTAATTAATCACTTGAATAAAGAAGGGGCACTTAACCGGCAAGGTACTTCTCATCTTGCAATGTATGTATCGTTGTATGATCTACATAAAAACAATGGCTTCAATATTAATACGGCTAATTATGGAGAAACCTACGGTAAGCTGATAAAACTACAACTTGACGACAATTTAGTCGAAGACCAGTTGAATAAAAATCTTGAGTGTGTATCAGAAATAAATAATGAAACATCATTGATCGTACAGAGTCAGTATGAGAGTAATCCATACCCAGTATGGCAGACGCTCAGCGCTAACCAACCAGAACCCATCGTTAGGATCATTCAGGCTGTAACGTCATATTCAGATAATATTAGGATAGACTTTAATTCACCTGAAATTTTAATCGCAGGGTGTGGAACAGGTAGTCACGCCATACAATCTGCCATGCGTATTCAACATAAAACAATGACTGCTGTAGATTTAAGCAGGCGCAGTCTTGCTTTCGCTAAAAGAAAATCTATGGAGTATGGGTTAGAGCATATTGATTTTAAGCAAATGGATATACTGCAGATAACCCGTCTTGGGAAAACATTCGACATCATAGAAAGTGTGGGTGTTCTGCATCATATGCAAAATCCGTTATCCGGGTTACAAAGTCTGGTTGCTGTACTTAACCCCGGTGGTTTAATGAATCTGGGATTTTATAGCAAATTAGGACGGCGTCATATTATCAATGCAAAATCTATCTATGATGACCCGAACAGTTATGTCTCGGATGATGAGATAAGACAGCTACGTATCGAAATGATGGATTCTGAAGATAAAGAAATGGTTAGCAATATTTCTGGTTTCAAAGACTTTTATTCATTACATGACTGCAGAGATTTGATATTTCATGAAAATGAGAATAATTACAGTATCGCTGAGTTAGCCAATTTGATGGAAGAGGCTAATCTTGAATTTATTGGTTTTGATTTGTATGACGCCTCAGTGTTGCCCCTGTTTCGAAAAATGTTTCCAGATCGTGATGCACAATCAAAAATACAAAACTGGGAGGACTTTGAAGAGAAGTACCCGGATACTTTCTCCAGTATGTATGTGTTCTGGTGCCGCAAGAAAAGAAAGTGAGTATAGTTCTGTAAAAATATATTTAAAAATTAAATTACGAACCTATTCATGCGTTGTCTTTCGACTTTTAATGGGTCAAATTTATTGTCCCAGGTCGCTAGTAAAAACTATGCAGTTTCAGTGCAAGACTTTAGTTATTAATTTTGTCATCCTGAACGATAGAGAAGGATCTTAAATGCCAGTGTATAAGATCCTTCTCTATCGTTCAGGATGACAGCGATTTAAATAATGTTGCTGTTTTTGAAAAGTGATGCCAGCTTTTATAGTAAAAACGATTTTAATCACTCTGAAGCAAGCTATGGACTTTCAGTCTATAGTCGTTGAGTTTTCGGATGTTTGGTAAATGACTAAACAATTATTTTTACTCAGGCATTATTTGCGAACATTATTGTGTTAATTCTTAACTTTAAGTGATTCTACAAATAAAACTAATTTATATGACAGATTTATGAATGATTCTAATAATGATATTGATTTATTGTTACAGCAGGCAACGATGCTTTTTCAGCAGGGTGACCTCGTGCATGCCCAAGATTCTGTAACGCAACTACTCAAGAAAGTTCCTGAACATGTTCCAGGTATTCAGTTACTTGGTGGGATCAAGGTGCATCTTGGAGACTATCAGGCTGCAGTGAATCTATTCTCAACAGCAATAAACCTGAGTCCTAACGCACCAGGTAACTATAATAATCTTGGTTATGTATTACATGTTTTGGGTCGCTTAGAGGAAGCGCGTAAAGCCTGTCTTAGCGCTATACGGTTAAAGCCTGATTTTGCTGTAGCTTATAATACTCTTTCAGTGGTATTAAAAGATCTATGTCATCTAGATCAAGCGCTCACTACTATTCAGAGAGCCATACAACTAACTCCCAATTTTTTTGAGGCGCATCATACTCTTGCGGCAATATTGATAGATATGGAGCGATTTGACGAAGCTTTGCCGGTATGTCGACGTGCACTAGAATTGAACCCCAACTTTGCAGAAGTGTATAATTTATTGGCAATTAGTCTAGTTCAGGTTGGCTGTTTTAAGGAGGCCCTGGCAGCTTGCGAAGAAGGGTTACGGCTACGACCTGATTTAGTGGAACTCTATGTTACTCGTGGGAACCTGTTGAGCGAACAAGGTATGATGCAGGAAGCATTAGCTACTTGCAATAAGGTAATTGAATTGAATCCAGAACGTGCTGTAAATTATTATAATAGAGCAAATATACTCAGTAATCTCGCTCGTTTTGATGAAGCAGAAAAAGATTACCGCAAAGTATTGTCGTTAGATGTACAACATGCTGATGCACACAGTAACCTGCTTTTTACGCAGGCCTCTGCGGCACAATTACCTTATCATGAAATGCTGCAGCAGCAACGGGAATGGGACATTATTCATGGAAAGCAGGGGCGTGAAGAAATGTTTTCCATGAAGCCCAAGGTAAAAGCGACGGGGATGAAATTACGAGTGGGTTATATGTCTGCGGATTTTTGTATGCACCCTGTTGGTTATTTCTTTGAGCCATTGTTATCAGGGCATGATAAGGCTAAAGTTGAAATTTTTTGCTATGCTAATATGTACGAGAAACAGGCAGATACACTTACGCATCGCTTATGTGGTTTGGCTGATCATTGGAGATTCGTCAGAGATAAACGTGACATTGAACTTGCGAGTCTCATACATAAAGATGAAATCGATATCTTAGTCGACCTGGCAGGACACAGTCGAGAAAATCGACTCAAGGTATTTACCTATCGGCCTGCACCTATACAGGCAATGTATCTGGGTTATTGTGCATCTAGCGGTTTGCAGGCTATGGATTACTGGATTACAGATGAAGTTCTGCATCCATTGGACACCCCTGAGCTTTCAAGTGAAAAAATTATAAGGTTACCGCGTTGTTCATTTTCTTATCAACCTCCACAAGAGGCTGACGTTCCGACTTCACGAAATTACGATAAAAACAGCATTATCTTTGCATCATATAGTCATTTTTCAAAATTATCGCCTGTTGTTATAGAAGCATGGTCAAAAATTCTTTTGGGTGTGAGCGGAAGCCGATTGATAATCGTAGACAAGTATATGATCGAAGATAAATCTCGTGATCTTATACTAGAACAGTTCCTGCTTAATGGTGTCAGCGCGGATCGCCTGATTATCAGCGGTCATCTTTCTTATGCGAATTACTATTCGAGTTATTCGAATGTAGATATTGTATTAGACCCTTTTCCGCGTACTGGTGGAACAACGACCGCCGATTCTTTATGGATGGGCGTACCGATAATTACTCTCGCTGGTAGTCGTTATGTTGAACGTATTAGCATGAGCAAGCTATATTCTGTTGGTCTTGATGAACTAGTAGCGATAGATAGAAAACAATATGTGGAAATAGCAATTAAACTTGCAGGAAATGAGGCGTATCGTCGAGATTTGCGCAAGAACTTAAGAGATCGTATGAAGGATTCGCAGCTTTGTGATGGCAAAGGACTTGCTATGGCGATGGAGGAGGTCTATAGAAAAATGTGGAACACATGGGTCTGTAATGATTCCTGATTGTTTACCAGCCCCATGGTAACGTTGTAAATCATATGTTACAAATATTCATCACCCACTGCTGCTTTCAATTCGTCAATATGAGAAGTATAGTTACGCCAGCGTTCCATCGATGCGGTGTACAGGGGTTGTTTCACTTGAGCGTAACTTGGCGTGCTCACCGTTCGCTTATTTTCATAATACTTCAAGCAGTTATCCTGCCACTCAAGGCCAACATGGTCCAGAATTTTTCTTACATTATGCTCAGCATCAGTAAGCAGTTCTTCGTAAGAGATATCAATGATTAAATCATCGTACTGACATTTCCAGAATGCCATCAACTTTCTATATTGATTATAGTAATGCCCAAGGTGACTTAATTTATCAGTATAAGGATGGTTCTGGTTAAAGTTATGAAAATAGATAGAAAGACATACATCAAGTGGGTTTCTTAAACAATGTATAATCTTGCAGTTGGGGAACAGTTTTCGAATTAAACCTACATACATGAAGTTATGTGGCATTTTATCGCTGATGTGTTTACGGCCATCACCATGACTGTTTAGTTTTGCAAGATAATCGTCTGATAGTTGTGTCAGGTTTCCAGCAGACAGATGATTGATGCATTCAGGGTATCTTATACTTTTGTTATCTGAAATAGCTTGTTCTGCTATTTCACCAAGATAGGGTAATTCTCCTGCACCACAAACTTCACTGTGACTGGACAATATCTGCTCTATCAAGGTTGTACCAGAACGTGGCATTCCTACAATGAAAACAGGCGTGTTTGACTGATTCAGTGAGATGTTTCTTTTTTGTGATTCGCCTTTAAATATATTTATTATATTAGTAAATGCTGCTTCATAATGTTGTTTATTATATTGATATGGCCGCATGGTATTCGCTTGCAAATATTGCTTGTAAGCTTCGTCATATAATTTATTTTTATCGTATAGGTCACCCAGGCTAAAATGTAGTGCCTGTTCGTGTATCGGGTTGACGGGTATGGTAAGGCACTTAGTTACCAGGTTGATACCTTTGTCATATTCTTTATTTTTTATACAGATCTTACTGTATATATCGGCAATATCTGGCGTAAGAATGTTTTTTGAGAGTAGGGGATCGATTAGCTCTAGTGCTATGTCATGCTTTCCCTGTTTTTCGTATGAGTTTGCTATGGCGACTTGCGCCTGAAAGTCATTTGGTCTGATTTTTTGTGCACGTTTGTAATATTTTATCGCTAGTTTGTTGTCTCCCTTACTCTGGTATGTGGCACCGAGGTTATAAAATGCGTCGAAGTAGTCTTTATTTAACTTTATAGCTTTTAGATAATATTTTTCTGCTCTATCGTACTCGCACCGAGTAAGAAAAATATTGGCAATGTTATTAATGGTTATAAAGTTTTTACTATCCAATTTTAGTGATTGCTTATAACAGTTTTCAGCTTCGGTTAAATGCCCAATCTCTCTGTACAGATTGCCAAGATTATTAAGTGCTTTCGTATTTCTGGGCTTGATTTCTAATGACTTTTTAAAACTGGTGATCGCGTTATCAAATTTTCTTTGCGTGGCTTGTGTTATACCTAGTTGGTTCCAGGCTTGTTGAAAAGTAGGGTCAATTTGCAACGCTTGAAAGAGATGTTGCTCAGCGCTTGCATAATTTGTTGAATACATATATGTAAGGCCAAGCATATAGTGGCACTCAGCATCTGAGTACTCACTGCATAATTCAGTATATAGCTTACTTGCATTAATATAATCCTTCTTATTAAAAAGAGACTTCGCCCTGATTTTCTTTTTATTGAAGGTTGCTTTTGAAACAGATGAGTCCAATGCTTTTTATGACTGTGGAAGTTCTAAGGATTTTTTAATTATAACGTAATTGATTATGCTTCTGAATAATATTATTTTGAGTTGAATGTGAAAGTAGCTCGTTCAAGCATCTGTTGGCTTTGAGAGATACCTGAACGAGTAAAATTGTGTGCTTTATCTCCTTTTGAATTAAACGGTGAACGCTTAAAACTAAATATTAGTTACTAGCTGTTGTACTCGCCTGCACATTGACCACGCTATCACCATTAAGATCATAAGCAGCAATTGAACTAACGATTAGGTTATTGACTGCACCAGTTACATAAAATTTATAATCCCGAATGTTATCCGGAGTAGTGCTTGTAGTAGGTATGAGAATAACTTTCATTTGCGTACCATCATCCGTCCATGACAGGTTCTTTTTGTAACCTATAGGATTTACCGCATATGCCTTACCTGTGCCGCCAGCAGTACTATCAGGGTCATGTGCTAATGTCAGCTCAATAGCGTGTGGAATCGTGGTGCCAGTAAAATCTACAGTGAAGTGTGGTAGTCGTGATATCCCAGCTATTTGTTCAGGTGATAGTTCTGTGCTATTTACAGCAGAAAATGTACTTGGACTGCCCGTTCCATCAATAATCTCTACATTTGAGCTAAATGTCTGACCCTGAGAGTTTTGCACGATAACTTGATGTACGCCTAATCCTAAGTTTGCTGGTAAATCAACAAATACGGTTGTTTGATACCAGTCTTTATCGCCACTAGTAAAGTTGCTCGAAATGGTTTGTTGGTAAGTATTAGCAAAAGGTGTGAATTCGATACCCGTTTCTCTTGATACGATAATACTTGATAACGGGTCGGCGTATAGATTAATGGAACCACGAATAGCAGCGTCGCCTTGTGGGATAGTAGCTACAATTTGAGACCCTGGACCTACACCCTGTTTAATTGTGATGGATATGTTTTCACGATTAAAGTTTTGTTGCCAGCCGCCAGCAACAGCAACGGTATCTCCAGCCCTGGCATAGTCATTAAATGTTTTGCTTCCACCGCAGCCTGTAATAACTAAAGCCACAAGTATGGGTAGGTAAATCCGTAATTGATGATTTAAGCTGGCTTTTGCAGATTTTGTAAATTTAAGCATAGTTTTCTCCCTATAGTTATGTGTGAGTATAACCATTTGATTATCTAAATTCGATAAAAGTGGATTTCATGTAATGTACTCTCGGTTGCAATATGCTGTCTATTTTATAGTCGCTACACAGTCATTAGTGTAAAGCAAATCGACAACACTTTATAATCTTAGAGTAACACCATTAGGTGATATTTGTAACTCATTCTTTAGGACTAGTCTTGCAAGTTTTTTGGTTAATAGCTTCTAACTAATTGATTAATATCGGTAAGCAGACTTATCATTTGTTAAATGATTGGCGTAATATATTAATACGTTTTTTTGTAGTCACTAATATTTAACACGAAAAATATTCATGTCTTGAGAAATTACTTGACATAATATGTGCAAGTTTTCATAATCACTGAGGTTTTACAGGCGTGTCATAAATGTTGTTTAGATGTCTTTTAGGTTATGAATCAGCCAAGTTTTACCAATAGATCAAATTAAACCATATTAAGTTGGGAGCAAATTAGAATGCACGGGAAACAAGTTAAAGTACTACGAAAAAATGTCCTAGCCTCGGCTATAACGACAACTCTCGGCATTGCCGCGTTAAGTACACCGAATCTGGCAGTTTCTGACATTTATGTATGGGGTACTCTAAGTGGCCCTTCATCAGATACAACAGTTTGTGCAACAAGCCCAAATGCGACTGACATTACTTTTACCATGTTAGACCCAAATGGTGCAGCACTGGCTAATTCAAGTATTACTGCTAAAGGCGCTAATCAGTTTCAGACGCCTACTTGTGGAACACTAACATACGATACGGCGCTGCAAAGTGGTACGGCTGAAATTGCGGCTTTTCAATTTTTTGGGGGCGATCCGACGTTACCAGCAACGGCTAAAGCCATTACACTAGACAAAATCCCAGGCGGACTAGATGATGGCAGTGGCATCATGATCCTTGCTAACATGCTTTTTGATTATAATGGCACCTTTGGCATACCTGTTTCAATTTCATATAAAGCAGCACCTTTGCTTGATGAAATGGATGGAACGCCTAATAGTTTTACGATTAATACTGACGGAACTATTGGTACCGCGTCACCTTTACTGGGTGATGGAAGTAATGGTGAAGTAGTTGGGATAGATCCAGCAAGTGATGGAACGTATACAAATGCAGCGGTTGGTTACCTTGGTTTGGGACCAGTACCGCTAGCTACTACTGAGTTTGATACTACAAATGTGGCCGCCTGTGCTTTAAATGCCTGCTTGGGTGTGAATCCATCAGCAGATATTAATGCTTCCTCCGCAGTGGCTGATCTTACTGCTAACGCTAATGAGTTTCTTCAAGGTGACGGTTTCGGAGTCGGTGGTTACCCGATGCAGGATGGTCCATTCGGTGGGTTTAATGCTAACTTCGAATTTACAAGCATGACATTAAACTCGTTTACAGATACTACGGATCCTGGTCTGGCTTTAAATGGCGCGGACGTAGTGACTCTTATAGTAAACGTTGATCCTTACATCGAACTTGGTGCTACCTGCACAGATGTGGCACCTGTTGGCGGCAGCATTACGGTTGGTGCCCCAACGGGTGGACCGATCGATAACTCAATCATTGGTGATACGGTTTTGACGTACACCTGTACAGATACTTCCACTAATCAATCGATAGTGACACGTACCGTTAAAGTGGTTGGTCCTAACTCTGTTATCGTGCTAAATCAGAATGTAAACCTGGAAACAGACCCTGTTACACAGGAGTGTGGCGTTGTTTATGTTGATGCTGGTGCAGTTTGTACGGATGATCCTGACGGCAATATTCCACAAGGTGGTGGCACCGGTCTTACCACGAGCAGTTTTAATATAGATGTAACGGGTGTTGATGTTGCAACTGTTGGACTTTCAACTGCTGTCTGGAATTGCACTGACAGTGATGACAATACTAACTCCCTGTCCAGAGGCGTCGACGTTGTTGACACAACATTGCCGGTTATTGCCATAACTGCCGCACTCGAAGGCGGTACTGACACTGTCAATTTAGTGAGTTCAACAGCGGAAAATCCGAATATTTATACTGATCAGGGCGCCACAGCAACAGATACTTGTTCTGTGACGGGTGCACCAACAGCAACCGGTGGTGTCTTTAGTACGGTGGTACCAGATACTGGTCTTGAGACAGTAGTTAATACAGTGACCTATAACATCAGTGATGATGAAGGAAACCCTGCGACAGCATTTAGAACCGTCAATGTGACACGCTCACAGCCTGTAATTACTTTGTTAGATAAAGATGGCAATGAGACGCCTGTAGGTGACATAGTGGTTGAGCAAGGAACACCTTATGTCGAATTTGGTATGAATATACAGGATGCACAGGACGGTGATATTGCTGCGGCTACTTTAGCAACCGGTACGGGTGGTATTGGCGGTGCGCTTTCATATACGATTTCTGGTGTAGTTGATACAGCCACTGCAGGTGACTATACAGTTACTTATACAGCGGTTGATTCAACAGGTCCGGGTAATAAAGCTACGCCAATAGATCGCATTGTTACAGTTGCTAGTGCAAGCGATACTGGTATTGGTAACTTCACGATGTTAGATGCTTCTGGTATAACAATTGGTGGTACCAATGATGTTACCTATGTTTGGGATGGTAGTTTCAATAGCAATGCAGGAACTGTAGATACAGATGGATTTACAGTACCTACAGATACCACTGCTGTGATGACCTACTCAACACCAACAGCGTTTAACGGATTTAATTGGTTTGCAAAAACAGTACGTGTATTCGAAGGGCCAGCAAAGCTTAAATTCGATGTGACTTGTCTCGATGCTGACTATAAGGTGGGTACTGTAGTTTGTAATCGTCCGCTTGCTGATCAGACTGCGCTGAAACAATTTGTTAAATTGGAATTAGCGGCTGGGGAAATTGGAGCACACATACTGTTTGATTGGGGCAGTGATAATGCCTTTACACCCTGCGGTGTTGCCAACTGTGATATTGACGTAGTTCAGGCCTGGGGTAGAAATGGTGTATGGCCTGATCCAGACGGTGACGGTCCAACAAACAATTTATTCCTGGAAGGTCCATTTTTGTTGGAAGATGAAAATGGTGATCCTGCGCCACCAGCCGAAGACACTACGTGGTTTCTGGTTTCAAATGATGTCAATGGTGAGGATGGTCTGGATGGTATTAATGGCGAACGTTTCATTGATGGCGCTTTTATAGGGTTTCGAGCTAACTTCAACTTTGGGCCTGGAGATGCAGGAATAATAGTAGAAAAAGAAGTGACCAAAATTAAGGAGGCCGATGCTTCATCATTAGGTTTATGGACTTTACTGGGAAGTTTGTTCTCAATTTTCGGATTGCGCAAATACTATAATAAAAAGTAATTAAAAAGCCAGAGTGACTTCACTCTGGCTTTTTAATGTTAAAAATTTATATGTTTTCTAAAGGGTGATGTTTTATGAAATTTTCTATTAAATCAGCAATATTTTCTGCTGCTGTAGTTGGGTTGGTCATGCCGCAATATGTCAACGCCACAAATGGAGCCTGGTTGATTGGTTTTGGTGCAAAATCACGCTCCATGGGTGGTACAGGTGTGGCTGATAACCGAGGTGGTCTTGCTGCAGCATATAATCCGGCAACCATGATTGATTCTGGTACACGTTTTGATATTGGTGCGGATATATTTATACCGCCACGAACTGCCAAACACGAATCTGGGACTCTGGGTTATACCAACGAAGACAGTAATCAGGATATATTTTTAATTCCAAACATGGGTGGGACCTACCAATGGGATGAAAAAATGACCTTTGGTTTTTCTTTTATTGGTGCCGGCTTGAAAACAGAGTATGCGCAAAATGCTAATAGTAGCTCCTGTAGACGGGTACTTGCCAATGAAGTGCCTGGCTATGAAAATACATTTTGTCCGCCAACTGTGTTTAATGCGGGCGGTGTACCTGGTGTAGGTCTTGCTAGCTCGGAAGCCGGTGTTGAACTTGTGCAAATGCAAATTTTACCTAGCATCGCTTATAAAGTATCGGAGCAGCATTCAATCGGTGCGACTTTAGTTATGGCTGCCTCATTTTTTAGAGCCGAAGGTTTACAAGCATTCCAAACAGGTGATGGTGGTTTAGGTTTTGCTGCTGGTCAGGGTAACTTAACGAATAAAAACTGGGACCATTCTGTTGGTGCAGGCTATCGCATAGGTTGGTTCGGTAAATTTATGGATGAACGATTGAGATTTGGTGTGAATTACTCTTCAAGAGTCTGGATGGACAGATTTAAGCAGTATGAAAACCTTTTTGCTGAACAAGGTGATTTCGATATTCCTGAAAGTTATGCTGTAGGTATTGCGTTTGATTTCACGCCAAAAATAACCACCACTTTTGATATTCAACAAATTAACTGGAGCGATGTTAAATCAATTGGTAATCCAGGTCCTTTAGCATCAGACCCCAATAACTTTTTTCCTTTATGTCAACCGCCTAGAAACACAAACGAGTGTTTACTGGGGGCTGATGATGGTTTAGGGTTTGGCTGGGAAGACCAGACTGTTTATAAAATTGGTGCTAACTGGGATATCGATGAGACCTGGAGTGTGCGTGCCGGCTGGAACTACGGAAAAAGTCCAATTAGACCAAGCCAGGTATTGTTTAATATACTGGCACCCGCAACACCAGAGCATCACCTAACATTTGGTGTGGGTTATGAATTAAGCGAAACCATTGTTATTGATGGTAGTTTTGTCTATGCATTTAGCAATCCCATCAGTGGGCCTACCGTTTTTCCTCAAGGTGGTGGAACAATTGCACCAGGGTCTACTAATGCTTCGATAGACATGGTTCAGTATTCAATCGGTGGCGCTCTTGGTATTAAGTTCTAAAAATTACAAACTTTAGCACTTTTGTAAAAAAGGCGTAGTAAGGGTCACCTTATTACGCCTTTTTTATCATTTGATAAATATATTTTCAAAATCAATCTGTCCTGTTTAATTGTATTGGCTTCATTTTCACACGGGCGTTTAGTAAAAATTGCCAGTGCTTGTATTTAGTTTCATTTGATCGGCTTGTAAACATTTTCGACATAAATATGTTGTGTTATGCATGAATAATGTCAGTATTGTTTACAAAGCTGATTCTTCCATTACTGCTGTTACTTCCTATACCTTTGATAATAATGGTTTTTAACTTATTTGGCACGGATAATGCTGCATTATTTAAAAGTTAATCTATTATCAGTTAATGCGAAGTGTTTAACAGAAATCAAATGGGGTTTTTTTGTAATGGGGTCGGACAATAATAATAACTATAATGGTCCTGAAAGACGTGTTAATGACAGAAGGGAAAGGGATGATCGTCGCGGGACTACACGATTTAGTGATGTACTAGGGCGACGATCTGGCGTTGATCGTCGATTGCCAGTCAGATAGCGTTTTTTATTAATTTCGGATAGGTAGAGAACGCACTATAACTCTCTCATTCTAGTCTTCTCTCAAGCAGAAGAAACTGTTTGTTTATAACTTTTCTTTTTCCTGCTTTTCTACAGGATTAATCTGTATCAGCATACCAACTAGAGGATGGTCTATGTAGTGCAGTTCTTTGCTGCGCATACGACGATGGCTTTTTAGTGGGTAAATTTCGTCGTTGATCTCTGTCTTTTCTTGTGTATTTTCTGTGGTAGCGATTACTTCTCTTTTGTATTCCAGCTCATTGTATATATGCAGGTATCTCGCTAATACGAGCTTGAATTTTCCAGTCAATGTGTTTGCGGTATCACTTTTGTGTGTGTTCACCAGGTCATTTATATCTATTTCGAATGCCAGTTTTTTGTCTAAACCGGGCTGCCTCCAGGCGCCGTAAAAGAGAACGTTGTATTCAGATGAGGTAGATACTCTTTTGTATTTTGCATTGAGTATCGAAGGCTTTATTGTTTGGAAGTTAACTGGATTTTCGTTTACTTCTTTGTCAGTGTTCTCGTCTATGCTATTTTCATCTGCGTGTTGTATTGCCTGATCCCAGCTTTGGCTACTAAGGTAACGTGCGTGGGCATCTTCAAAAATGATGATTTCTACATCGTATTCTTTAAGCTCAGAAATTGGATTGATTTCTTCAGCTATTGTGGTACTAGCTGTAAGTGTTAGTAAAAGTAGTGTGATTA
>Ga0316209_1001086_pt1 | contig 32773 bp, 28 predicted proteins | sample 6monopyrite_MG_FD_204945 | JGI IMG/M metagenome (GOLD analysis project Ga0316209, IMG submission 204945) | Microbial mat bacterial communities from mineral coupon in-situ incubated in ocean water Damariscotta River, Maine, United States -... | ecosystem: Environmental > Aquatic > Marine >...
GAACTCAGAAGTGAAACGCGTTAGCGCCGATGGTAGTGTGGGGTCTCCCCATGTGAGAGTAGGACACTGCCAGGATTTAATACCTGAAATACCCAGCCCGTCATAGGCTGGGTATTTTTTTGTCCGTAGATAATAGAAAAAGCCATGGCACATGACACCGACGCTAATCAAAGTGGCTCAGGCACATCTCCCTCGGGGGAAAGGTCGCGCTGTTTGTGCCCTGTCCCCTGTAGTGAGACCACTAAGGGCGGACAGTGTAGCGAGTCGACTCCGCTAAACGCTTGGTGGTATGGATTAAGGGGACAGAGCGTAGAAGAAGCTCTGTCCCCGATAGAAAGAATGGGTTAGATAAAAATATTTGTTTTTGTGAATATTTTTGTTATTACTTAATCTCAATAAATACAAAACATACATAAAAATATAACCTGAAATCTGATAATATCCCTCTCATGATTTTATACCCCACAATAGATCCTGTTGCCATAGATTTGGGCTTCGCACAAGTGCACTGGTATGGCTTAACTTACCTTTTTGCATTTTTATCCGCCTGGGCTTTAGGCAATTACCGGGCGAAGCAGCCCAATTCAGGTTGGAATAAAGACCAGGTATCAGATGTATTATTCTATGGCGCCTTAGGTGTCATACTTGGCGGTCGAATTGGTTATATAATTTTTTATAACTTCGATAAGTTTATTGATAATCCGTTAATACTTATTCGAATATGGGAAGGCGGTATGTCTTTTCATGGCGGTTTAATAGGCGTTATATGTGGTGTGTATTTGTTTGCCCGTAAATCAGGTAAAACCTATTTCGAAGTAAATGACTTTATAACACCCATGGTCCCTCTTGGTTTAGGGTTTGGACGCATAGGTAATTTTATAAATAAAGAACTCTGGGGGCGCCCAGTAGAATCATCTCTACCATGGGCAATGGATTATGGTGATCATATCGCTCGACACCCATCATCTTTGTACCAGGCTATTTCTGAGGGATTGATTCTTTTTATTATTTTATTTTTGTATTCACGAACAGCTAAACCTCGTATGGCTGTGAGTGCCATGTTTGTTTTATGTTACGGAATATTCCGTTTCATAACAGAATTTTTTAGAACACCGGATGCTCATTTAAATTTTGTTATGTTTGGCTGGATGACAAAGGGGCAGCAACTTTCGATACCCATGATATTAATAGGTGTGGGCGTATTGATATTTGCATATAGAAAAAAAGCAGTTAATTAATTATGAAACAATATTTAGACTTAATGCGCCATGTTAAAGAAAATGGTTCGCAAAAAGGAGATAGAACAGGTACAGGCACAATCTCGGTATTTGGATACCAAATGCGTTTTGATCTGTCTGAAGGGTTTCCGTTAGTCACTACAAAAAAATGTCACTTAACATCAATTATTCATGAGCTTTTGTGGTTTTTGAAAGGTGATACAAATATAAAGTACCTTTCAGATAATGGCGTAAAAATCTGGGACGCCTGGGCAGATGAAGTCGGTGATTTAGGGCCTGTTTATGGTTATCAGTGGCGTAACTGGCCTTCTCCAGATAAAGGCACAATTGATCAAATAGCAGAAATAATACAGTTGTTGAAAACCACGCCTAATAGTCGGCGTATTATTGTATCGGCATGGAATGTTGCGGATTTACCGGATGAATCTATTTCGCCACAAGAAAATGTAAAAACGGGGAAAATGGCATTAGCACCTTGCCATGCATTTTTTCAGTTTTATGTAGCAGACGGTAAACTTTCCTGTCAGTTATACCAGCGAAGTGCAGATATATTTCTAGGTGTGCCTTTTAATATTGCTTCTTATGCATTACTCACCATGATGATTGCACAGGTTTGTGATTTAGAGGTAGGTGATTTTATACATACTCTGGGTGATGCGCATTTGTATAATAATCACCTTGAACAGGTTGATGAGCAGTTATCAAGAACGCCGTATAAAAAACCTAAGTTAAAAATAAACAAAAATATAAAAGACATATTTGATTTTAAATTCGAAGATTTTGAATTGGCTGATTATGAGGCTCATCCTCATATAAAAGCACCTATATCTATATGATCATTTCTTTAATTGCGGCAATGGATAAAAACCGATTAATCGGTGCAGACAACGCTATGCCTTGGCATTTACCCACTGATTTTAAGTATTTTAAAGAAGTTACGATGGGTAAGCCCATTATAATGGGACGTAAAACATTTGAATCAATTGGTAAGCCTTTACCGGGGCGGTTAAATATTGTTATTAGTCGCAGTGGTTTTTCTGCACAAGGGGTAACATCGGTAGATAGTATTGGTGCTGCTCTTAAGGCTGTCAGTAACGTTGAAGAAGTTATGATTATTGGTGGCGCAAATATTTATCAGCAAATGATAGATAGAGCAGATCGTATGTATTTGACGCATGTAAATGCCATGTGTGAAGGTGATACATGGTTTCCGGAATTTGATGAAAGAAGATGGAATACAGTTGAAGAGAAATCAGTAGTAGCCGATGAAAAAAACAATTACAGTTTTAAAATAATTAAATATGAGCGAATGTAATTAACTGATCGGTTGGGATTTAGGGCATTTAATGCAGGTAAAATTTTTCATCTTACTGTTTATTTTTAACGCCGTTAATTTTCCGCCCCAGAGACAGCCGGTATCCAGAGGATAAAGGTTTTCAAGTTTTGGGTCTTTTAATGTTGACCAGTGTCCAAATACAATATTTAAATCTGTATTTACACGTTCAAATTCAAACCAGGGTTTAATGCCCTCGGGCTGTTTTCCAGGGGCGCCTTTTTCTTTCAGGCACAAATTCATATTTTCACCGATATAGCGCATGCGCGTAAAGCTATTAGTTATAAATCTGAGTCTGTCCCAGCCAGTGAGGTTGTTGGACCATTTAGCCGGCTTGTCTCCATACATGTGATGGAAAAACTCATGGGCTTTAGAACTCTGTAAAATCTCTTCAACTTCTTTTGAGTAGCTAAGTGCCTGCCTTGTTGACCAGGCCGGGTTGATACCCGCATGCACCAGACATACATTATTTTTTTTCTGGTAGTGCATAAGTGGGCGCTGAATTAACCAGTTTAGTAATTGATCAGCATCTTTGGCGAGTAAAATTTCCTGTATTGTATCTTTTTTATTCTGTTTACGTCGCCCATTGGCGATCGCAAGTAAATGTAGATCATGATTACCTAGAACGGTAACCGCATTTTCTTCAAGTGATTTTATAAAACGAATGGTTTTTAGAGAGTCAGGTCCTCTGTTAACAATATCGCCTGCAAACCATAGCTTGTCTTTATCAGATTTAAAATCAAGTTTGCGAAGTAATTCACTAAGCTGTTGGTAGCAACCCTGAATGTCACCTATTGCATATGTTGCCATCGTTATGATTTAATTTTTTCCAGGTCTATAAGACGAAACCAGCCGTTAAGCAATGCAGGTTCATCTTTTGAAAGTTTAAGTGCTGGGCATTGTGTGAGTAAATCCTCAAAAACCACATCGGTACGTGTAGCGATATGACGCATAAATAAATTTAACAAACGACGAGTTGGTGCAAATTGTCCGGGACGAATAAATTTATCCATAATATAAATTTTGCCACCGGGTTTAACAACACGGCATGCTTCCTGTAGTGCCTTTAACGGGCTGGGCACCACAGCTAAAATCAAATTCATTAATACGGTATCAAAATGATTATCGTCAAAAGGTAGTTGCATAACATCAGCTGTGTGTAAATTTATATCAATGTTATTGTCAGAGAGACGATCCTTACATTTTTCAAGCATTGCGGGGGTTAGATCGGTTGCCGTGTAATTATGCTGTCTGGGTAAAAAGGGGATATCTAAACCGGTTCCGATACCATTAATCAGAATGTGTTGTGGTGATGACTGATTAAGCCTTTGCAGGCTGGCTATGCGCATTGCCTGGGTTGATGCACCGACAATTGAATCATAAACGGGTGCCAGCAGAGTGTAACTAAATTTAAGCCCCATAATTCGTTAGCGTATTAATGCAGTGTGCTAGGGGCTAATAGATAAAATTCAGGAATATCTGCGTTAAAATGAAAACCATCATCTGCGATCATCTGATAGCTACCCGCCATTGAGCCGTTTGGAGTTTTCATCATCGTGCCACTGGTATACTGGAAGCCTTCTCCAGGCTTTAAATGGGGTTGTTCACCTACAACCCCATCGCCCTTAACTTCCTGAGTTTCACCGGCTGCATCAGTAATAATCCAGTGACGTGTCAGCAGGCGTGCTGGCTTGCTACCATCATTAATGATAGTGACTGTATATGAAAACACATAATGACCCTGATCAGGATGGGACTGTTCTTCAATGTAATTAGGTGTTACTTCAACACTGATTTTATAAGCATTGCTATCATTGTAAGTGTCATTATTCATAAAAATACCGCCATATAATTAGAATCTAGCTTACCAAAAAAACCTGATATTGTCGGGTTTTTTATAGATTAATACTTAAGAAACGATGTTGTAGATATCCGCAAACTGTTGCAGGTTAAGGGACTGCGCCCTGCTGGACGGATCAATGCCGATAGATTCGAGCTGAGCCGTAGTGCAAATGCCTTTGAGTACATTGCGCAGGGTTTTGCGACGCTGGGAAAATGCCTGGGTGACCAGTTTGGCAAAGGCCTTTTCATCAGCAATTGTAATCGGTTTATCTTTATGGGGCACTAGACGCACAATCGCTGATTCAACCTTTGGCATAGGTTCGAAAGATTCAGGTGGCACCAGAAACAGCGCATCCACCTGAAAGTAGTACTGTGTCATAACCGAGAGTCGGCTGTAATTACTGGTATCGGGTTTGGCTGCGATGCGTTGAACCACTTCTTTTTGCAGCATGAAATACATGTCCTGAATAATATCGCTGTATTTAACCAGATGAAAAATAATGGGCGTTGAAATATTATAGGGCAGGTTGCCAATTATTCGCAGCGGTTCAACGTAGTTTAATTCAGCAAAATCAAACTGCAAAACATCAACATTATGAATGCGTAGCTGGTTATTTTGTACCGCATCGAGGCCACAATTGAGTTGCAGCATTGGCACAATGTCACGGTCGAGTTCAATAACATCCATTTCTTTTGCGAGCTTTAAAATCGGGCAGGTGAGTGCACCAAGCCCGGGTCCAATTTCAATAATGCGTTGCCCGGCTTGTGGGTTAATGCTTTGAATAATGCGCTGAATAATTCCAGGGTCAGATAAAAAATTCTGACCAAATCTTTTACGTGCTCGATGTTGTATTGCCATGATTATGCTACCGAAGTTATAGTCTGATTATTTGCCAGATGAATAGCCGTATTTAATGCGGCTATATAGCTTCCCGTGTCGAGGTTACCGGTAGCCGCTAAATCGAGAGCGGTGCCGTGGTCAACCGATGTTCTGATGATAGATAAACCAAGCGTTATATTTATAGCATGGCCAAAGCCAACATGTTTTAACACGGGTAAACCCTGATCGTGATACATGGCTAAAACCGCATCCGCATTTTTTAAATACTTCGGAGTAAATAAAGTATCGGCAGGTAAAGGGCCGGTTAAATTTAAGCCCTGTTTATTTAAGGTTTCTATAATGGGTGAAATTATTTCGATTTCTTCCATACCCATGTGACCATTTTCACCCGCATGGGGGTTAAGTCCGCAAACTAAGATGTGCGGGTTTTTGATGCCGTATTTTTGTACAAGGTCATTATGCAGTATGGAGATAACCCGTTGTAAATCATGTTTGGTAATTGCGCGACTCACCTGGCTTAAAGGTAAATGAGTAGTGACTAAAGCAACCCGTAGTTTTTCAGCTTCTGCAGCTAACATCATTACCGGTGTGCCAGAACTTAACTCTGCAAGATATTCTGTGTGACCGGAAAACTTTATGCCCGCCTTATTTATAATGCCTTTATGAATTGGTCCGGTCATTAAAGCGTGACTATGTCTGTTTTGTTGTGATTCAACCGCAAGGCGAATGCAATCTAAAACATAATTTGCATTTTTATTATTTAATTTTCCAGCTTCAACTTTGTGAGCCAATTTTACCGGCCATACATCTAATGTGTTTTCGACAGGGTCGGGAATAGTGTTAAGTGAACTTAGCGTATTAATGCTTACATTTATATTTAAAGCCTGTGCACGACTCGCCAGTAATTGCGGGTCAGCAAAATAAACCCGTTTACAGTTAAAGTTTTTCTGCGCAGTTATAATAGCAAGGTCCGGGCCTATGCCCGCAGGTTCACCCGGGGTAATCGCGATAACAGGTTGCATAATCAGCTGTCATTTTTTATTTTATATTCTACATACGCTTCATCGCGTACGCGTCGTATCCAGAGCTGAAGTTCTTCATCGGCTTTACGATTTTGAATGGCGATTTCAGCTTTCTGACGAACCCGTTGTTCAGTTTCATCCTGCTCACGACGTTCTAAAATTTGAATGATGTGCCAGCCAAACTGGCTTTTAAAGGGTTCTGAAGTTTGACCATCCTGTAGTGAGTTCATTACTTCAGTAAAGCGGGGTACAAATGTTCCTTCAGTTGCCCAGCCTAAATCACCACCATTGTTTTTTGAACCGGGATCCTGGGAAAATTCTTTTGCGAGTTTAGCAAAATCAGCACCGCTATCTAATTTCTTTTTCACTTCAACCAGTTTTAAGCGCGCATCTTCATTACTGGTGATTTCATCAGCCTTTATTAAAATGTGTCGCGCATGGGTCTGCTTCGCCATGTGCTTCTGGGTTTTCTTGTCTAACAGTTTGAGAATATGAAACCCGCCGGCACTGCGCAGGGGTTGTGTGATTTCATTTATTTTTAATTGCTGGGCCGCATTAAGAAAAAGTGATGGAAGTTGTGCTGCACTGAGTAGCCCAAGGTCACCACCTTTGAGTGCATGGCGACCATCAGAAAAACGCAATGCGGAATCATTAAAAGATTTGCCCTCTTCTAAAAGAGAAATTACTTTTTTAGCTTTGGTTAATGCCTTGTCTACATCTTCAGGGGAAGCGGCTTCTGGTGTGGCAATTAAAATGTGTGCAAGGTGGTATTTGTCATTGGCTGCATCTCCCGACTTAATCTGTTGTTCAAGAAAAATATTGATTTCCTGTGGAGAAACTTTTACCCGGCTATAAATCATACGTTGCTGAAGTTGGCGAATAATTAAATCTTTTCTGGTTTGTTCTCGAAATGTTTTATAGTTAATGCCTTTCTGTTCCAGCGCTTTATGCATTCCATCTAAACTTGTGCGATTGTTTTTGGCGATGCTTTCAAGTGCTTTGTTAAGACTAAGGTCATCTATATGAATGCCTTGTTGTTTTGCCAGCTGTAGCTGAATGCTGTCAACAATCATGCGCTCAATAACCTGCTTTTTGAGCAGTTCATCAGGAGGAAGCTTTTTGCCCTGAAGTTTAAGCTGATGTTTAAAGTCATTAAAGCGAACCTGGATTTCCTGCTTGCTGATAATGTTTTCATTGACAATGATTGCAACTGAATCTAATTCTTCAATTGCGAGTGCCGGTGCCGAAAAAAAAGTTAAAGCTAAACCTGAACCTGAACTTAGGATAAAAAATAAGCAAGAGAGAAATTTCATACTGATGTGCTGCATTGTTAATAGTCCGGTTGGTAGCCTAGAATAGCATGTTTAAGTGTGTTAGTTGCATTTTTGTCCGAAATGCTGCCAAAGCCTTTAAGCACAAATTGCAGCATAAAAGATGTCTGGTAAGGATCGTCAGTGGCATTTAAATCATTTTTAATATAACGCTGTGTTACGAGGCGCAAAGCCCAGCAACAGGATTCATATTGAAAACCGATGAGTGTTTCAATATCGCGTTTATCCGTGAGTGAATAATTCCAGCGACTTAGCAGTGAGTAATTTTTTGCAAATGGCCAGGCAAAAGAAACATCGCCTTGTTCAATATCGCTTTGTTCAATATTAATTGTCTCATTATTCAGGTCGCGAATAAATCGGTAGCCGATATTAAACACCGCCTGCTCCGATGCCGCATAACTGACTTGTACGCTGCGTTTATCTGAGGTGTCGGTATCGGTGTTCCATTGTAATGTGGCGCGGGCTTTCCATTTATCTAAACTACCCCCCACTTCGGTAATAATATCTGAGCTGGGTGATGTGTTCACGCGGTTATCCAGTGATACCTGCTGATCTTCAAAGTAGTAAATTCGACCAATACTGATATTAAAAAGTTCATCGCCGGTTTTTTTATTGAGTATGCGTGAGCTTAATGCAACGGTTAACTGATTCGCATCACCAATTCTGTCGATACCATTAAAACGATTTTCACGAAACAGGGATGCAAAACTGAAATCCGTTTCGGCGGTATCGAAAACAGGAATTAGTGACTGGTCTTCATAGGGGATATTTAAATAATACAGGCGGGGTTCTAATGTCTGTATAAAAGAGCTGCTGCTTGAGTTACGCTCAAAAAACATGCCGCTGTCCAGACTTAAAACACTTAAGCCCCGGCTGTCCAGATTGGCATCGATGCCACTGACATCGGTGGTGTCATACTGGGTAAAAATATAGCCAGCGCTGGGTTTAATAAACCAGGCATTGCTTTCAACCGGCAGGCTGAGCTTGGGATAAACATGAAACCGTGAGCCCTGTGGTTTATTTGTGGTGTCGTGTTTAAACTCCACCCATTCGGTATTGAGTGAGCCGAGCAAGTAACTGTTGTCCATTTCCAGCAGTTCGCCTTTGCCTTTTAATGTGATTTGTGGCAGACGCTTATAGGGCCGGTTTGCGGGTAATATGGTTTGATCGATGGTTTGAAAAGATTGTGCTAACAAGCCAGCAGTCCACGGTCCATTGGTATATTTTAAATTTGCATTTCTTTCCAGAAATGACGTGTTGACTACGTTGATGCTGGTGCCCATGTCCTGCAAGTATTCTGAGTCTGAAGCTTCATTGGCTAACAGGTTTAAACTTAGGTTATGGGTGATTTTGCTTTTGTTATCGAAGTGAACAATGTAGCGTCGGTCTTCAAATTCCTTATCTTTATCTATATATTCAAATTCTAAATTACCGTTGCTGCTGTGGGTTAAATAGCGATATTCAGTTGCCAGCATTGCCCCCCGTTTGCTTAAAAAGCGGGGGGTGATTATCGCATCCTGATTCGGGGCGATATTCCAGTACCAGGGGGTGCCAATTTCGTAACCACTGGAACTGGACGAGCCTAGTCGGGGGAATAAGAATCCACTGTGGCGTTGATCGTCGATAGGAAACTGGATCCACGGGAAATAAAAAATCGGTACGCCCCCGACCCAGAAAACCGTGTGTTTTGCGGTACCGGTTGCGGTGTCCTGATCCAGCTCTAACCAGCCAGTGTCCAAATGCCAGTCGAGTTTATTTTGCGGACAGGTGGAAAACTGGGTGTCCTGTAAAATAGTTTTGTGGTTGGCGAAAATATTAAACTGGGGGGTTATTCCCGTAAGGCCGATTTCGGGAATATAGTAAATGCTATCCGTGAACTCTCCTTCTTTGGTACCCAAATTCATCCAGCCACGACGGGCACTGAACGCCATATTTTTAGCATCGACGTGAATGTTACCCTCGAGCTCGAGTTTTTGGGTGTCCCGAAAGTGGGTCACTCTGTCCGCCTTCAGGCGTAGCTGATGCTGTTCGATGCTGACATCACCGCTAAATGTGCTGATAGACCGGCTTGTATTTTCTACCTGCAGAGCACTGATATCGGTGGCTTCCAGTAAGTCACCCGAAAATTGCGGTGGTGCGGAATACAAAATTGGCGAATAACCATCTACATTTTCCACCGGGCATGCGTCGATGGCACCGCTAAACGGGTGTTGATCAGATCCCCATGAAAGTATTGGCAAGATAGCCAATAGCGTGCTATATAAACAGAAATGCTTGAATGTCATTATGATTCGAAAGTTATAGGGTGCGGATATTATTTAGTGTGCGTATTGTATCTTGATTAGCGTGAATTTGTAGAAGGAATATCCCACGGTGGTAGAGAAAACTTCAGTTGAAGAAGGCCCAGGCGAAGAATTACCAACGAATGAGCAGCGGGTAAGTGAACGTTTTCGTATTAATTTAAAAACCCTGATTCGGCTTTCCGATGGCAGTGTCGCAACGGCACAGGCGGTTGATATTTCCATAGGGGGGATTTATCTCGAATATGGGGCGTCTGCGGATGTGGGAAAAGTGTTTGAGCTGGCTTTTGACCTGCCTCTTACGGATGGATTTAAACAAGTTGTTGTAAAAGCGCAGCTGGTGCGCACCGTGGTGATTGGCAGCCGGGGTTTGTACGGGCTGATGTTTGTATTCACAAAATTCGCCTCGGCGGGTGAAAAAGTTTTAGAGCAGTATATACAGCTGCGCAAGTTGAAGACGATTTAGTGTTGATTTACATACTTGTTGTCATCAGCATGGAATTATCGGCCTTGCGTAGGTGTTATCTGACGTTAATGCCTACGCTAAAACGGATTTCACTAAGAATAAATTGCGTTAGTTAGAGCCATTAAGTCAGCAAAAATTCCAGCAATGCCTTCTGTGCATGCAGACGGTTTTCCGCCTCATCCCACACCACACTTTGTGCGCCATCAATCACACTGGCACTGACTTCTTCGCCGCGATGGGCTGGCAGGCAGTGCATAAATAATGCATCTTTATTGGCCAGTGCCATAACCTCATCATTAACCTGAAAGTTTGCAAAGGCGACTTCGCGCAGCTTTTGCTCTTCTTCCTGGCCCATGCTGGCCCACACATCGGTGACCACCATATCAACATTTTCACAGGCGGCTTTAGGGTCTCTGAAAATAGTCACTTTATCACCCGCCGCTTTTACCAGTTCCGGATCCGGGTCGTAACCTTGTGGGCAAGCGATGTGCAAATTAAAGTCGAGCTGGCGGGCTGCATTAATATAGGAGTGGCACATGTTATTGCCATCCCCAACATAAGTTGCGGTTTTACCTCGCATATCACCGCGGTGCTCGTTCCAGGCCTGCATGTCCGCTAATAGCTGGCAGGGGTGCAACCAGTCGGTAAGGCCATTAATAACCGGTACCGATGAATGTTGCGCCAGAGTGGTGATTTTTTCATGCTCGAAGGTGCGCACCATAATAATATCCACCATGCTGGAGAGTACGCGTGCGGTATCCTCGATTGGCTCGCCCCGGCCAAGCTGCGTGTCGCGGGGGGATAAAAACATTGCGTGGCCACCCAGTTGTACCATGCCCGTCTCAAATGAAACCCGGGTGCGGGTGGATGATTTTTCAAAAATCATCGCCAGTACTTTATTCTTTAAGGGTTCAAAAGTTTCCCCCGCATGCTGCATTTTTTTCAGTTCGCTGGCGCGTTTAAGCAGCTGGCGAAATTCGGTGGGTGATAAATCTAACAAGCTTAAAAAGTGGCGCGTCGCCATAGTCAACTCCGGGGCGTCTCCGCTAAAATAAATTAATTTAAAAAGTCTTTAATGAGCGAGCTAACTAAATCAACGATGGTATCGGCCTGCTCATCAGATAAAATTAGTGGGGGAAGTAAGCGCACAACACGGCCAGCGGTTACGTTAATTAAACAGTTTTGTTGCAGCGCAAGTTTCACCAGCTCCGGGCAATCACGATCCAGCTCAATACCCAGCATCAGGCCTTTGCCGCGAATGGATTTAATGCCCGGCAGGTCTTTAAGCTGAGCCTCAAAACCGCGGAGCATTTTTTTACCCAGTTCATCGGCGCGCTGGCATAAATTATCGTTTGTAATCGTCTCTACAACCGCACTGGCGGCAGCACAGGTGAGTGGATTGCCACCAAAGGTAGAGCCGTGGTTTCCCGGCTGAAACAGTTCAGCGGCTTTACCGTGAGCCAGACAGGCCCCAATAGGCACGCCATTGCCGAGGCCTTTTGCCAGGGTCATGACATCCGGCATAATGTGGTTGTGCTGAAAGGCAAACCACTGGCCGGTACGACCCATGCCGGTTTGAATTTCATCGAGCATCAGTAGCCAGTTGTTTTCATCACAAATGGCGCGTAGCTGGGTTAAATAATTTTCGTCCGGCAGGTTAATGCCGCCTTCACCCTGAATCGGCTCGACTAAAATCGCTACTGTATTGCTGCTATTCTGGGCAATCGATTTAATGGCATCTATATCATTGTATGGTGCACGGGTGAAACCGCTTACCAGTGGCTCAAACCCCGCATGCACTTTGCGGTTACCAGTGGCGGACAGGGTAGCGAGGGTCCGTCCGTGAAAGCTACCATCAGTCACAATAATAGAGGGGTTATCGATATTTTGCTGGTTGCCATACAGTCGCGCTAGCTTAATTGCCGCTTCATTGGCCTCGGCACCGGAATTTGAGAAAAACACGCGGCCCATACCGGATACTTCGCAAAGCTGATCCGCCAGTTTTTTCTGGTTCTTGATGCAGTATAAATTGGAAGTATGAATTAAATTTTCAGCCTGATCTTGTATGGCTTTAGTGACTGCCGGGTGAGCATGGCCTAAACCACACACCGCAATGCCTGCGAGCGCATCCAGATATTTAGCACCTTTGTCATCAAACAGATACGCACCCTCACCACGCTCGAAGCAAACATCGAGTGGGGCGTAGGTTGTCATTAGGTGATTGGTTTCGCTCATGTCTTTAAGCCTGTTTTGTCAGGGCGAAATTTTAAAAGCCCTAAAATGCAAAAACGGCAGGTAAAGCTGCCGCGAAACAAGTGATTATACTAGGCTTTGAGGGTTTTTCAAATATTTAAAATAAGAAGAGGGATAAGTGACTTCGTAGTGCATCTGGTGATTCCAGTCAGGGGACAGAGCGCCAGAAAGCGGCGGTCTGTCCCCGAGAGAGATATCCGAGAGAGATGCACCAGAGCAGTGTGAGCCGCTATGGTACATCTCCCTCAGGGACATGCCGCTGCTTTTTAGCGCCGTGTCCCATGTGGTAATTCCGATCAGATTGGTAGAGCGATAAACGACTCCGTAGCACGCTTGATGGCATCACAACCGAGGTATGTCATTCCTGCGCATCCATGCGTCCGCTGAATTAGTGCATCCATGTACGTCAACGCTAATAGCCACGAATGCTCGGGAAAAGAGAAAAAGTTTATATCTTAAAAATAACAGGACATTGAATATTTGCGTTCTTTTGCGGTTATTGGCGTTAAGTTTTTTGCTTTTTTAGACATAAAAAAAGGCTCCCGGTCGGGAGCCTTTCAAAATAAAAACCTCAGCGGCTTTTATTCGCATCAGTTTCTGCGGGCCGTAAATTACAGGCCGTGAGCAAAACCCACCATGCAAAGTAGCATTGGAATTGAGAGTGCTGTGTTAGTGCGTGAAGCTAAAAGAGCCACTTTCTTTGCACCGGCAATTGCATCAGCACTGTGCTCTAAACCATCAAGGCCCAGAATTTTCTTCTGGTTTGGCCAGATCAGTACCCATACGTTAAATAACATAATGGTACCTAACCATGCGCCAAGACCAATAATCGCCATGCCATTAGAGAAGGTGAAAGCATCGATAACGCCCTGCATGCCGCCGCCAAGTGAAGCCAATGCGCTTACGCCGGTTAACCAGGTAACCGCTGCTGACATACGGAACCAAAGCAGGGCATTAGGCGCAATGTATTTGTTAATTGCCGCTGGCGTTGGGCCATCTGGATTTGCTAATGCGGCGCCAACACCTGGCACCTGCACAAAGTTGAAGTAGTAAAGCAGGCCGATCCAGACCACACCAGCCATTACGTGTAACCAGGTCATTGCTGCAGCTTTTAAACCGTCAACGCCTGTGCCCATTCCAAATGCAACAATGATTGCCAGAACAAAACCAACCGCCAGGGTGCCTTTGATTGATAATAAAGGATTCATATTATTTTCCCATTTTTTTCAGTTAAAATACTTGAGTGTTTTAGTTGGGCATTAAGATAAGTGAGAAGCGCTTGAAATTCAAGGTATTTTTAACTTATGTCATTTTTTTCGAAATTTTTCAGGCGTGAACAGGGGGATAGCATGGATATAATTGCACTCAGTGTATTTTCCAGTCGTATTGAAGCGGTGTGCGATGAAATGGGAGCGGTGCTGCAACGGGTGGCTTTTTCACCAAATATTAAAGACCGACTGGATTACTCCTGCGCGGTATTTGATACCCAGGGGGAGCTGTGTGCACAGGCAGCGCATATTCCCGTGCATTTGGGCAGCATGGCTTATGCGGCACGGGATATTGTTAGTAATATCCACTGGGCTGCCGGGGATATGCTGGTATTGAATGACCCCTATCTGGGGGGCACTCATTTACCGGATATCACGCTGATTGCCCCGGTATTTTTTAAGCAGCAGCTCATGGGCTTTGTGGCAAACCGTGCGCATCATGCGGATATTGGTGCGTCCAGCCCTGGCTCCATGCCCGTGTCTTCTGATTTAAGTCAGGAGGGGCTGGTGATTCCTCCGACGTTGCTGTTAAGAAATGATGCAATCGAAGATGCAGTAATGGACGAGCTGTTAAGTGGCCTGAAAAATCCCCGGCAATCCCATGGCGACTTTTCTGCACAAATCAGTGCAAACCGACGCGGCATGCTACGTCTGCAGGCGTTAATTGAAGAGCAGGGTGCAGCCGAATACCAGCGGGCACTCATTGCACTAAATAATTATGCCGCGAGCATTGCACGCAGTGCGACAAAAGAAATTCCCCCGGGGACTTACCACTTTAGTGATGTAATGGATGATGATGGGCAGGGCACAACCGATATTAAAATTAGCGTCACAATCACGGTCAGCAATTCAACTATTGCCGTGGATTTTAACGGCACCGCCGGGCAGGTGAAAGGTAATATCAATTGCCCGTTATCGGTTGCCGCCGCTGCCGTTTATTATGTGTTTCGTTGCCTGATGCCCGACAATACCCCCGCCTGTGCCGGCAGCTTTCGGCACATCAGTTTAACCGCGCCTGCGGGTTGTTTGCTGAATGCGCAACGTCCCGCGGCCGTTGCTGCGGGTAATGTTGAAACCAGCACGCGCGTTGTTGATGTGATTACGGGTGCGCTGGCAAAAGCCATCCCGCAAAAATTACCCGCCGCCAGTCACGGCAGTATGAATAATCTGGCGATGGGAGCGGAAAAAAATAAATATTATGAAGCCTGGGATTATTATGAAACCATTGGCGGCGGCATGGGGGCGAGTCGTTTGTTTAACGGATTGAGTGGTGTCCAAACCCACATGACCAATACATTGAATACACCGATTGAAGTGCTGGAAATGAATTATCCCCTGCGGGTTAATGAATATGCGTTAAGAAAAAACTCCGCGGGTCAAGGTGAGTTTAAAGGCGGGGAAGGTTTGTTACGCTCATTTACTTTACTGCAGGACGCTCATGTGACGTTATTAACGGAAAGAAGACGTCATGCGCCCTGGAGTATTAATGGCGATGATGCAAAACCGGGTGAAAATTTAATTAATGGAAAAGTTTGTCCACCGAAATTTTCCCGGCCATTAAAAGCCGGTGATTGCGTGACGATTAAAACACCGGGAGGTGGTGGGTATACGCAGAGTTAACTGTTTTGTTTGCTCGAAGCCTGTGCCCTGTGGTGGAGCATATCCCTCGGGGAAAGATCGCTGTTTTTTAGCGCTCTGCCCCTGTTTTGAGACCACCAAGCGTTGTGCGGGGTAGTTCATCGCACTGCCCATCTGATCGGAATTACCACATGGGACAGGGCGCTAAAAAACAGCGGACTGTCCCTGATGGAGATGTGCCTTAACAGTGCGCATTTTTATTAGTTAATGAAACTGAGAAATCTCAGCTTCAGGGGGTATGCGGTGGTTTACTTTAATGACTTTTGTACCGCCTGCATGCTTTTAACCCAGGGTTTTAGTGAGCGTAATTTGGGCGGCAAACGGTTAATAGATTCTCGTGCGATATCCCGACTGGCATAACTACCATAAACCATTACATAATAAGGTCGGGAAGATAACCAGGTTTTATACCAGGCTGCGTTTGCGGATAAATGATTAGCCTGTGCAAATTTTAAAAGTGTAACGGGCTCACGAGCGCCGAGTAATTGCATTGTCCAGTTCTGTGAATTTTGCTGAAGCAACCACGAAGCATCCTGTAGTCCCATTTCTTTTAGTTTGAGTAATGTAGGATTTAGCTCAGGTGAAGGTTTGGGAGAGGGTGCGACGGGTATTTCAATTTCAGTCTGGTTTTTGTTGTTATCTGCTAGCGGTCTGGTTGTTGGAGCAGTTTCTAATGTGAGTTCCTTTTTAGGCCCATTTTCGGACGGAGTGTCAGTAGTTATTTCAGGTTCAATTTTTGATTCGTCAATGGCTTCGTTAATAATGTTTTCATCTGTTTTTACAGTGTCGATACTCTCTGGCTGAGATTCCTGCGAGTCTGCATAGTCTTGAATTAATTGCCGGTTATTACTCTCAGGTTCAGTGGTGAGTGTTTCGCTTTCGAGAATTTCAATTACATCGGTGCTGGCTTTGATATTCGCCGTTTCATTTGTATCAATTTCAGGTGCGAAACGTTCATCAACTAAGCCGGGTTGCGTTTTATTACTGTCAAAATAAACAAATGCAGCATAACCTGCCCCCAGTAAGACCGATAAAATCACACTAGCAAATAATATTTTTTTCAAGCGCCCAGTATTGGGCTTTAATATTCCGGCGACAGTTTTATCGATAAGCGGTGCGCACTGCACCATAATGTCCAGAGGCGTACCATAGCAGGTTTTAAATAACTGGGCGACGGTTTCGTCATCAAGTAAAATCTCACCAAAATAACCGGCACAACGCAGACGGTGCATAATAAATGCACTGGCCTGTTTCGGTGAAAATTTCGGCAGGTGTTGTACATACATTTGGTCGGTCTGTATGTCGGTTATTTTTTGCAGGGTTTCACTCATGCCGGTATTGGCGAAAAGTAAAATTTTTAAATTAACATCGTGTTCCTGCTTTAATTCCTGCTGATAGCGCAAAAATTCCTGTAAGGTAGTGTCACTTAAAACGTGGCTGTTGTTTATAACCACCAATGGCATCTGGTCGAACGTTTGCAGGCTTTTTAAATTGTCATCGAGATGATTTGCATCGCCTAAATCCTGTAAATGCATAGACATTTTTTGCTGAATCTGTACCAGTGTGTCAGTGGCTTCGGCCTGTATCGCGAGAATTTTTGTATTCGCAATTTCAGTTTGAATAAACTGCCGAAAAAGGGAAGTTTTACCCGCGCCGTTAATGCCTTCAACGAGTAAAAGTAAATCGCTGAACTGAACCTGATGGGATAGACTATCTGATATTTTGGTGAGTGCCTGGTGATTGAAAAAACTTTCTTCGGTCAGTATTTCATTGGCAAAAGGCTGCTTGCTTACACCTAAATATTCTATGCTTTGCTGGTTAAGTTCTATTGCCGGTGCTGTACTGGCAAGCGTATTATTTGAGTTTTTTCTGACCATAGAAAGTACTTTTAAGGTATCAAGTTTGCAAAAGATAATTGTCGAGGGTTAAAAATGCGTTCATATTCTACAATCGCGTATCTATCTGTCATGCCTGCAATGTAATCTGAAACACCCCGTGCGATTCCATTGTCGCCGATTTTATCTTTTAAATTGTTGCAGTGTTGTAAGGCGTCCGGGGGTAAAATTCTCTGGTCATTAATAAAAGCTTCAAATAATGCGCTGAGCACTCTTTCGGCTTTTGTTGTCATGCGTTGTACCCGATAATGACGGTATAAATTTTTCATTAAAAATCGTTTTAGTTCGAGTGTTTGTTGTTGCATGTCTTCACTAAAGCCGACGATATATTTTTGCTGTTTTCTTGCATCGTTTGGGTGATTTAATTTTAGCCTATCTATTTCAATTCTGCTGGTATCAATCAAATCTACCACCATTCGGCTAATCATCCTGCGAATGACTTCATGGATTAAACAGTTGTGACTGATTTGCGGATATTTTTGCATGACAATTTCATATTGTTCACGAAACAGCTGTGTTTCTAACAATTGCTCAATGGTGATTAAACCGTAGCGCACACCATCGTCAATATCGTGATTATTATAGGCAATTTCATCGGCTTTATCACAGGCCTGGGCTTCCAGGCTGGGCTGGTTTTTATCTAAAAACCGCTGTCCCAGTTCGCCGAGATCCAGGGCATTTTTTATGGAGCAGTGTTTGAGTATGCCTTCGCGGGATTCAAAGCTTAAATTTAAGCCAGGAAATTCTGCGTATTTTTCTTCCAAATCATCAACGACGCGTAGTGACTGCAGGTTGTGCTCAAAGCCGCCGAAGTTTTTCATGCAGCGGTTGAGTGCATCCTGTCCCGCATGCCCAAAGGGTGCATGGCCTAAATCATGAGCAATGGCAATCGTTTCAGCGAGGTCTTCGTGTAAATGTAATTCGCGGGCAATGGATCGGCCAATTTGCGAAACTTCTAATGAGTGGGTCAGGCGGGTACGAAATAAATCGCCTTCATGATTTACAAATACCTGGGTTTTGTATTCGAGACGACGAAAAGCGGCGGAGTGAATAATGCGGTCACGATCCCGCTGATACTGGGTGCGGTGGACCGGGTCAGGTTCCGGGTGCAAGCGGCCGCGTGAGGTTGCTTCACTGCATGCATAGGGGGCGAGGTTGTGTAGGTCGTATCCTTTACGCATGCTTTTTCATCTCTATTATAATAAAAGTTAACTTAATAACTCTCAGCAATGGTTTCTCGTAAAATAGCGTCGGTGTAGTCTGTGGAAATAATGGCATTGCCAATGGATTTATAAAGCACCAGGTTTAAAACACCATCGGAGACTTTTTTATCTAATGACATCAAATCAATAAATTTATCGGCGGTCATTTGCGGCGGTGCTTTAACGGGCAAGTTTGCGCGTTCAAGAAGGTTGATTATCCGGTCAACATCTGCCGCTGATATCCACCCCAGTTTATTTGATAAACGTGCCGCCATTACCATGCCACTGGCAACGGCTTCGCCGTGTAACCAGGCGCCATAACCCATGCCCGCTTCGATGGCGTGACCAAATGTGTGGCCTAAATTTAACAGTGCACGCTGTCCGCTTTCTCTTTCGTCAGCGGCAACCACTTTAGCTTTGTTTTTGCAGGAACGTTCAATCGCATAGGCGAGTGCGTCGGCATCTCTGTCGATGAGTTTGTCGATATTTTCTTCCAGCCACTGTAAAAATTCGGTGTCACGAATCAGGCCGTATTTTATAACTTCTGCAATGCCGGAGCTGAGCTGGCGATCTTCCAGAGTGCTTAATGTGCTGGTGTCCGCGATTACTGCTCTGGGCTGATAAAATGCGCCAATCATATTTTTGCCCAGCGGATGATTGACGGCGGTTTTCCCACCGACGGAGGAATCAACCTGCGATAGCAGGGTGGTGGGTATTTGAATTAAATGCACACCGCGCTGATAACTGGCGGCAGCAAAGCCGGTGATATCGCCAATAACACCCCCACCCAATGCAATTAACGTGGTATTTCTGTCCAGCTTGTTTTGCAGTAGTGTGTCATAAATCGTGTTGAGCACATTTATATTTTTATGTTCTTCACCGTCCGGTAGCACCAGTGTTTTATAACGGATATCACTTAATGATTTTTCTACCGTATCCATATATAAAGGCGCAACGGTTTCATTGCTGACAATCAGTGCGCTGTTGCCGGGAATGTGCTGGGTGAGTAGCTCACTTTGTTGAAGCAGATTTTGTCCGATACAAATCGGGTAACTGCGTTCACCTAAATTAACTTTTAACGAAATCATCTTAACTCTAAGTATTGTTGTATGCTTTGATTTTATCAAGCATAACGTTTATTACCGCGCGAATCGACTGTTGTCCGGTATTAATAATGATATCTGCGGTTTCCCGGTATAACGGTTCGCGAATTTTCATAATGTCTCTAAGCGTTGTCGCCGGGTCTGGGGTTTGCAGAAGTGGGCGCTTATTGTCGTGAGCGACGCGCTCCAGTAAATGTTTGATGTCGCTGTGTAGATAAATAACCATGCCACGATTTTTTAAATGCCGGCGGTTTTCTTCCGCCAGCACCGCACCACCGCCGGTGGCTAACACCAGGTGTTTATGCTGAGTGAGTTCATCGATAATCGCAGTTTCACGTTTACGAAAACCGGCTTCACCTTCTTTCTCAAAAATTAGCGCAATATCAACGCCGGTATGGGCTTCAATGGCATGGTCGCTATCTTCAAAATCCATATTCAGGCGTTTGGCGATTTGCCGTCCCATGGTGGTTTTGCCTGCGCCCATCGGGCCGATTAGGAAGATGTTGGGTTTGCTATTCATAGAAACTGGAGTTTATCATTTCTAAAAGGTGTCGTTAGCCTTTTAGAGAAGTTTTTGCTGGTATCTATGTATGTCCTGATACGCCGATACCATTACTAAGTTGGTTATTTAAAAAATAAAACAACGCCTAAAGTTGCAACATAGTTGAAACTATATTAATGCTTCAACTATGTTATGTTGTTTTAGGGAGTGATGGTATATATATTGGATATAAAAGTTGAGCTTCCCGTGAAATTTAGATTAGAGGAGACAGCAGTTAGGCTACCATTTGAATTTGTACTTGGGTATGCCATATAAAATTCGATATCAAGGTCACCAACTATAGTTGCATAAATATTGGAGGCGTTTGTGCCATCTGAATTTACGCTTTGAAGAAACAACTGGTGATTAGCTGCAGTGATGAATCCCGCATCTTCGCGCTCCAGATAAATTACTTTGGTTCCATCTGAGCTTATATCAAAGAATTTTTCACCATCTGATGTGAGAGTTGGCCTCCAATCAGTTGTTAGTTGTATGATCGTTGGACCGGTCATATCTAGTGCAAATATTTCAGTACTATTATCCGAATTGTTACCGGTGGCAATGTCTGCATCAGATGAAAATATTATGATGTTGCCATCATTATTAATTAGTGGTGAGAATGTGTCCTCATTAAAAGCTAAGGATGTTTGAATAGCAAAATTGGTGCCTGCAAAATCAATGGTATAAATATCAGGTGATCCATCCACATTACTGCCATCATTTAGCCAGTCACCTGAAGCATTAAATGTAACCCTGGATCCGTCACCAGAAATACTGACACGTTTTACTGTACTGCCCGTTGTCGAATTAGTTATTTGAGTAAAGGTACCAATGCCATCCGTAGATACGCTGAATATTTGTCTATTAAGGCCAGCATTGCTACCAGCATGATCAGCATTGGATGAAAAGACTGCGGTATCGCCACTTAGAGTAATACCGGGAGTCGCATTCTCAACAGGGTTAATCGCTGTTGTATCAGTGAGTTGCCTTAGGACATCGTTGGTTATGTCATATGCAAAAATCTCATATGATCCATCCGTATTAGTCCCTAAGGGGTCAAGGTTATCGACCCACACAACCACCGAACCATCACCAGACAGAACTAGTTCTTGAAACAGGTTAGGATCTTGATATCTGGTCAATCCTTCATTGCCAATAGTGAAGTTTGTTAGTTGGGTAATCGTTCCATTGCTTGCCTGAAAAATTTGTTCTAGATTATCAGAATTATTGCCATCTAAATTAGCTCGTTCGCTAAAAATTATTGTATTCCCATTATCCGACATCTGTATATTTACGGGTTCACTAAAAGAATAGCTGGCTTCTACTGAAAAGTTTGAAGGTAGTGTTGGTCCATCGTCGCCGCCGCCGCCACCACCACCACCACCGCCACCACCACCGCCACCACCGCCACCACCGCCACCACCGCCACCGCCACCACCAGTATTAGGTGATTTGAACGGGCTTTCATCGCCACTGTCGCAGGCGCTTAATGGCAGCGTTAAAGATAATAAAACAAATAGAATCGAAATTAATTTAAGCACTGAAATACACCAGGTTGTAATTAAATTTTAGTCGTCGGAAGCGGACTTAGTTTGAAGATACCAGGTCTATATATTGTCTTGCCCAGATGACGATGCTTGAGTTAGGGCTGCACAAAGTTGAATGCTGGCAGTTAGAGCCGCTATATAAACCATCTGCGGGCGTATAAGCGCCGTTATTGTCCAGATCAATTATTATGTCAACACCAAGATCGTATATACCGTTGTTGTTATTGTCAATGTACGGCTCATCAATGTCTATCAGAAAAACATCACCATCATCAAAAAAACCATTACCATTGATGTCAACAAATGATTCTTCACCCTGTGTGTAGGCAATAATATTCATGAAAATAGACTGGTTTTGTGTATTGTCATTATTTACATAGCCATTAAATAGCAAACCAGACTCTAAAGGCAGGCTACCCAATGAAATGATATCTACGGTGCAAAAACCTGTTGAGTCTAAAGTGCAGGTAGGTTCTATCGAACCATAATTTGTCCTGAAGTTAATGGTGGCACCGGGTACTAATTTTCTGAATCTATCGGCAGCTATAACACTAATGGAGAAAGTGCTATTTACAGATATCGAATCTATTGATTGTATTTCAGTGCTCGGGTTAATAGTACCATCACCATAAGTTACGGTGACCAGTTGAGGAAACAGGTTTTCACTGCTAAAAGTAAACTTATCTATGTCAATAATAGAGCCTGCATTTTGATTGCCTCCAGGTACAAAGGGGCTGGAATCACCTCCGCAGCCAACTAGCAAGACTGAAATCAATGTGTAAGATAAAAGCGTTAATTTATTTTTCATAATTATTATCCTGTGCCACCTTAATTACAGGCTAAGCGTATCTTTTAATATCTTAGGGGTTACAAATATCAGTAACTCCTGCTTTTCAGTACTTTCCAGTGTGTGTCGGAACAGGCTACCAATTAATGGCAGGTCACCTAATACGGGGACCTTGTCCAGTTCATTTCGTGTTTCGGTTTCATATATACCACCCAGTACAATGGTATCACCATTATTAACTAACACCTGGGTGGTTACCTGACGTGTATCGATGCTTGGAATGTTGGCGAATACCTGGCCAACCGCATCTTTATTGACCGTCAGATCCATTATTACCCGGTCATCCGGTGTGATTTGCGGTGTGACTTTAATACTCAATACCGCTTTCTTAAACTGTACCTGTGTTGCACCACTGGAAGTCGCAGACAGATAAGGTATTTCAACACCCTGTTCTATAAATGCTTCATGGCGATCCGAGGTTACAACTCTAGGGCTTGAAATAATTTCACCGGTATCTTCGGTCTGTAATGCGGAGAGTTCAAGGTCGAGTAAGTTTCCACCGCTCAGTACAGTGAATGCAATGCTGCCGGCTGCACCGATTACTGGCATGTTTACGTTTAATCTGTCGGCTCCTGCGGGGGCATCTACAGGGAACACAGTACCATTATCCTGCAAGTTTGATATTGCACTGCTGGAAATGGTATTCGTACCTGAGATGGTACCTGTTGTTGCATTCAGACCGTCTGTGCCGTTCGCCTGTACTCCAGTTGCGCCAAAACGCACCCCGAGTTCTTTTTTGAAGTCATCAACGGCGATAACAATTCTGGATTCGATTAAAACCTGTCTTACCGGAATATCCAGTTTAGCCAGTGTGCGTCTGATCTCAGAAATAACCGTATCTGTATCTTTTACGATGAGTGTATTGGTGCGCTCATCCATAATGACACTGCCACGCGGTGATAACAGGTTCAGTGTACCGTCTTCACCGCCGCCTTCAAAAAGCTGTGCAAGGTCACTCACTTTAGCAAAATTAATTTCAAAGAATGCGCTTCTAATCGGTGCAAGTTCCGTTACCTGAGCCTGAGCTTCCAGGTCAATTTTTTCCTGAGCGGCTATCTCTTCGCTCGGTGCAATTAACATGACATTACCCGATTCGCGTTTTGACAGTCCTTTGGCTTTTAAAATAATGTCTAACGCCTGATCCCAGGGAACATTTTTTAAACGCAGTGTCAGATTGCCGTCAACCGAGTCGCTCACTACCACGTTTAAGCCGGTGAAATCTGCAATAAGTTGCAGTACAGCACGCACGGGAATATCCTGAAAATTTAATGATAGACGTTCGCCGGTGTAGCCAAACTTGGCTTTTTTCTGCTCTTCTAATTCTTCTTTGGATACCGGGATAAACTCAATTGTAAAGAGTTTATCGGTCTGGTATGCCAGATGCGTAAAGTCCTTGGTGCTGGGTTCTATTAGTATGCGTGAGTTACCATCAATCTGAAAGCTATCAATGGTTTTTACCGGTGTTGCAAAGTCGAGAACATCAAGGCGTTGGTGTAAATCTTTAGGTAGACTTGTATTGGTGAAGTTAACGACAACTTTGCCGAACTCTTCGCTGATGTCCATCGGAATGCTGGCTTCGGATAAAGATAGTAAAACGCGGCCTTCGCCCTTGTCTCCACGACGAAAATCTATTTTGGTGACGGATCGTTCACTGCCTGCAGATGTGGCGCCAGAAACGATGCTACCGCTAGCATCTGAACCAGCACCTGCGAGGGTGTTTGATGCTTCGCTTTCCAGGATAATTGAAACAATATTGTTATTAATTGAAACATTATATGGGACCGTTTCTGATAAGTTTAAAATAACGCGGGTTTTATTTTTTACCGTTACTGCAGTTAAAGATTGCGCAACACCTATTCCAATTTGCTGTCTTCTTTTTGGCAGTTGGCTTTTGGTGTTGTTAAAGTCAAAAGCGATACGGGCAGGGTTATCAATATTAAAGCTTAACGGCTTCTCACTAGCGCTGGTCAGGCGAATATTAATTTGTAAGCGATTTCCTGGCAGAGATGAATAGGTTATCTCTTCAATATTATTGTTAGCGGCGTTAGCCAGCTGTAAATTAAAACCTGATAGCATCACTAGCATGAAACTAAGCATGATTCTGATATGCATTGAACTTTTAATGCTGGTTAATAGGCTGTTCATGGTTGCTCCGTACTTTAATTTATTTTGATCCAATGGCGAGTGAGGCGGTACGTTCAATATAGCCTCCCAGTCCATCTGGAATAATTTCAATAATATCGATTTGTTTTTCTGTAACGGCAATGATCTGACCTTCATTCTGGCCTGCGTAGTTACCGGTTTGTACTCTGTGTACAACATTGTTTGGGTCTTTAACCAGACCCCAGGTGTTTTCATTTTGAGTTAAAATACCCACCATTCTTAAGGTATCCAGGGGATAGGTTTCTAATGGTTCTTTCGGGCGGTTGGCCGCAGGCCTTAAACCATCAACATCCGCAGACGTTTCCCCGACTTCCGGCTCAAACGCGGCCTCAAACGGATCTCTTAGCTCAGAGGCCGAATAGGTAAAGTTTTTATAGGGTTCAAATGTGGGTACCGGTTGAACACTGCCTAGATGTTTGGTTTTGGTTTTTGCAATGAAATCCGTTAAGTCTTGATTGCTCTGTGAGCATGCGCTCAGCGCTAAAACCATTAATACCAGGGAACTATTAAGCTTTAAGGACATTATTAAACATCCTCTTGTTCGTCTAGGTATTGATAGGTTACGGCGGTTACTTCCATTTGTAGTAATACACCGGATTTGTCTTTGGGTTTTGTAATGCTAATGTTACGCATGGTTACAATCCGCGGCAGTGCGGCTACTCCACTGACAAATTTTCCAAACTGATGGTAACGTCCAGTGACTCTTAGCTTAATTGGAAATTCAGCATAGAATTCTTTGGGCGATAAACCTTCGGGTTTGAAGTATTCAATTTCAAGTCCACTGGCAATGCCGGTCTGAGATATGTCGGTCAGCAGTGATTCAATTTCGGTTTTATTAGGTAACTGGCGTACCAGGGCACCGAATGATTTTTTCATGTCTTCGAGTTGCTGCGCATAGGCTTCCAGGTTAGCCGCTTTACTTTGTTTTTTATCAAAAGTAACACGCAGTGATTGTTCCTGGTTCTCGGCAGCTTCTAATTCATCAAGTTGACCCAGCGTGTCGAAATAAATACCGGCACCAGCCGCAATTAAACACAGGACAACAATAAGAGCAATCTTAACGGGTGCGGGTGCACTGCCTATTTTTTTGATGTCTTCGATATCAATGTCATTGATATCAAATTCATTTAATTTGGATAAATCCATAATTATAACTCCCCGGCTTTATCGGCATCAGTTTTAGGTGCCGATTGTTGTGCCACCAGAATAAATTTACTGCCACGACCGTCTTTACGGGTGCTTTCAATGACCTGCAGTTTAGGTTTAGTCATCCAGTCGGAGGCGTCAATATTGCGCATATAGGCAGATACACGACCATTTGATTCAGCAATGCCACTAATCGTAATGCTTTCGCCCGCCTGTTTTATTTCATCAATGTGTAAGCCTTCTGGAAGGGTTCTTACCATTTCGTCAAACAGATGAACAATTTGAGGTCGTTTCTGTTGCAATGATTGAATGATTTCCATGCGCGATAGAAGTTGTTCCTTGGTATCTTCCAGCCCCTGAATTTTTTTCAGCTGCTCATCGAGCTGTTTAATTTCATTTTTGAGCGTGTTGTTGCGACCATTCTGATGTTCAATCATGCCGGCGACATTCATGTGAACCATCATAATAAGGGAAGCGGTAAGCAACAGCGCCAGACCCGTCATTGTCACAAATTGTTTGGTCTGTTCTTTGCGTAGCTCTTCGCGCCAGGGCAGCAGGTTGATTTGAGCCATTAGTCGAAACTCCTCATGGCCAATCCGCAGGCTATCATTAGAGCAGGTGCATCATTGCTCAGTGCCTGAGAGTTAACTTTGTTTGATAAATCCATATGCGCGAATGGGTTGGCAATGATGGTTTCTATGCCCAGTTGAGCCGAAATTAGCTCATCTATGCCTGGGATGGATGCACAGCCACCAGCGAGTGCAATCATATCCACCGATTCATGTTGGCCGGCGGTATAGAAAAACTGCAGAAAACGGCTCACCTGCTGTGCCATATTTTCCTTAAATGGCTCCAGTACCTCAGGAATATAGTTATCTGGCAGGCCGCCGGCTTTTTTCAGTCTGCCCGCTTCCTCATATGCCAGTCCGTAGCGACGCATAATTTCTTCAGTCAGTTGTTTTCCACCAAAGGCCTGCTCACGAGTATAAATCAATTCACCATTTTCAATGACGTTGAGGCTGGTCATGGTTGCCCCCACATCGAGTACCGCAATGACAAATGAACTAGTGTCATCACCGTCATCGGTATAATTGGTTTGCGGAATAATAAGACTGGTGGCCTTTTCAATGGTATAGGCTTCAACATCAACCAGTTTTGCCGTGAGGCCGGCAATTTCAGCAACTGCGGTGCGCATTTCGACATTTTCGCTGCGCGAAGCGGCAAGTAAAACATCAACTGTGTCCGGGTTGGCCTGGGTTTGCCCCAGCACCTGAAAATCCAGATTAATTTCTTCCAGTGGGTAAGGGATGTACTGATCCGCTTCCAGCTCAATCTGGGTTTCCAGCTCCGCATCAGATAAACTGGCGGGCATGGTGATTATTTTAGTTATTACGGACGAACCCGGCACCGCCAGCGCAGTCAACTTACACTTTGAACCGGACTTCTTTAAAGCTTTAGCCAGGGATTCCCCAACAGCCTCAACATCCTGAATATTCTTTTCAGTTACCGCATTAGCAGGTAGTGGCTCAACTGCCAGGCTTTCTACGCGATAGCCGGAATCAGTTTGAGATAACTCGACCACCTTGACAGAAGTCGAGCTTATGTCTATTCCTAGTAATGATGGTTTTTTGCGTTTCAGTTGAAACACGTCTCAATCCCCTTAATCCACTTTGAGTATAAGTAGTTATAGCTCTTTTGTGTGTATTTGCATTAAATATTAGCCGCAAGTATCGAATAATACTAGTCTATTTTCAAATTACTGTCGCTTGAATTGTTTTCTGAGACTATAATTCACGCAGAGTAAAAGCCTTCGTTATCATCAGAATAGCCTGAAAAGAAAAGCAACTTTTTTACTAAAAGATGTTCCGATAAAAGTTAGGTATCTGAAAAATAAGTCAATTTCATTAAATGATCAGGGTAGTGGGCGGGTCAATTTTTTAATTTTACAGGGCTCAATACTGGGTTAGCAATCAAAAAGATTGCAAAAGGGTTGAACAAAATAATATGCAAAAGTTTTTAAAATATCTTCGGGTGAGTTCTAAAATTTTCCTCGTACTGGCCATAATTGGCTTTACCAGTTTAATCGGGCTGTATTTATATCTTGAGCCCAAGCTTCCTTCTATTGAAGGTTTAAGTGAGATTCAGCTACAGGTGCCACTGAGAATTTATAGTTCTGAGGGCGGCCTGATTGCAGAATACGGTGAAAAGCGTCGAGCACCAAAAACCATCGATGATATTCCACTGAGATTAAGGCAAGCGTTTTTAGCCGCTGAAGATGATCGGTTTTATGAGCATCCCGGTGTGGACTATCAGGGGATTTTACGCGCGGTAATGGTGATGGTTACCACCGGCAAACGGGGGCAGGGTGGTAGTACCATTACCATGCAGCTGGCGCGAAACTTTTACCTGAGCAGTGAAAAAACCTTTGGTCGGAAATTAAACGAGATTTTTCTGGCTTTAAAAATTGAGCAGCAATTATCAAAAGATCAGATATTAGAACTTTATCTGAATAAAATTTATCTGGGTAATCGGGCTTACGGCGTGGCGGCAGCAGCGCGTGTTTATTATGGTATTCCGTTAGAGGAACTTAATCTGGCCCAGTTAGCAATGATAGCGGGATTACCAAAAGCACCCTCTCGATATAACCCTATTGTAAATCCTGATCGTGCCATCATTCGGCGAAATTATGTATTAAAGCGCATGTTGGAGCTGGGTTTTATCAGTGAAGCTGATATGCGCTTTGCAAAAGCGCAGCTCGTAACGGCCGGTTTGCATGACTCTCCGGTGGATGTTTCCGCTGCTTATGTGGCTGAAATGGTGCGCCATGAAATAAGTAAACAGTTTGGCGAAGATGCTTATACTCGGGGCCTGAATGTATTCACAACCATTGACGGGCGCTTACAGCGTGCTGCAAATATGAGTTTGCGTCACGCCTTAAGGGATTACGACATTCGCCACGGTTACCGTGGCGCAAAGCAAAATATTGACTTGAGCCCGGATGATACGGAGCTTAGCAGTGAAGCGTCTGAGATATTGTGGCGTGAATCCGTTGAGGATTTAGGCACTGTTGGCGGCTTGTATGCGGCACTGGTGCTGGAAGTGGGCGAGCAAAGCGCGCGGGTTTACCTGCGAGGCGGACGTTTAATTAATCTGGACTGGGATGGTTTGAAATGGGCAAAGCCTTTTATCGACAGAAACCGCCAGGGCAAAGAACCGGAAAAGGCCAGTGAGATATTAAAACCCGGCGATATCATTCGAATTTATAAAGAAGAAGGAAAATGGATATTAGGGCAGATACCCGAAGTGCAGGGGGCGTTTACAGCGTTGCGCTCAAATGATGGTGCGATACAGGCGCTGGTGGGGGGCTATGATTTTCATTACAGCAAATTTAACCGTGCGGTGCAGGCCAAGCGCCAGGCGGGCTCAAGCTTTAAGCCTTTTGTTTATAGTGCCGCATTAAGCCGGGGCTATACCGCAGCAACATTAATTAATGATGCGCCGGTGGTGTTTCATGATCCGGCATTGGAGGGAACATGGCGTCCAGAAAACTATAGTGGAAAATTCTTTGGGCCTACTCGTTTACGCGAAGCGCTATTTAAGTCGCGTAATCTGGTTTCCATTCGTATCCTGCGCTCAATTGGTGTGGCCTATGCGACCAATTTTGCCAAGCGATATGGTTTCGATTCGGATCAGTTGCCCCATGACCTGTCACTGGCGCTGGGGAGTTGTGAGTTAAGTCCGCTGCAACTCTCCACCGGTTTTGCGGTTTTTTCAAATGGTGGATATAGCATCAAACCCTACTTTATTCAGCGAATTGAAGACATCAATGGCAATGTATTATTTGAAGCTGATCCGGAAATGGCCTGCGTCAGTTGTGAGCTTAAAGCCAGGGGAATTGTTTTACCGCAGCAGAAAGATGTCGCTGAGGGGGGGGTGGAAGAGATGCAGCGGCAGGAGCAGTTGTTGAGTCAGGCATTACAGAAGCAGCAGAATAATCAATCGGCAGCAGAAAACATGGAGGGCGTGGTTAAACGCGATGCGCAGGAGGCTGCAGATACTAATCTAGCCGACTCAAATAATGAAGCATCGGCGAGTGCTATTGAGAATGCTGAAAATGGCGCAGCAGGTGGGCTGCAGGGTGAGGCGTCCCAGGAACCCAATTTAACGTATAAATTACCCAAACAGGCAGAACGGACGGTGGATGAGCGCATTATCTACATTATGAATAGTATTTTGCAGGATGTGATAAAGCGTGGCACCGGTCGTCGAGCCAGGGTTTTGGGGCGCAGCGATTTACACGGAAAAACCGGTACAACCAACGATCAGAAAGATGCCTGGTTTAATGGGTTTAATAATAAACTGGTGGCAACGGCCTGGGTTGGGTTTGATCAGCAACAGTTATCACTGGGAAATTATGAAACCGGTTCAAAAGCCGCGCTGCCCATGTGGATAGAATTTATGCGCACGGCATTAAAAAGCATGCCCGAAACCGCTGCACCTCGTCCGGAAGGTCTGGTGAATGTTAAAATTAATGCGGAAACCGGCGAGCTCGCAAATGCAGCAGACACCAACGTGGTGTTTGAACTGTTCCGTGAAGAGCGGGCACCGAAAGAGGTGGCGGGGGGCGCGCAGCCGGTTGGTGCAGAAGGTAATAAGGGCGATATTCCCGAGCAGTTGTTTTAAGGTTAGCACGCCTGATTGTGGGGTGCCTGCTCTTGGGGCCGCTCTGGGGACTGCCCCGGAGACTGTTCCGGGGACTGTTCCGGGGACTGCTCAGGGGAAAATACGCGTTACTTCAATAAGAAATCAAATTTAAAGAGAAAAATTATGTGCGGTATCTGCGGAGAATTTCGGTTTGATGGATCAACGCCTGATTTAGCAAGAACCCATAAAATGATGAGTCGATTAGAGCGTCGTGGACCGGATCATGGGGGGTCTTATTCAGACGGGCCAGTTTCATTCGGGCATCGGCGGCTGGCCATTATCGATTTATCCGAACATGCCAATCAACCGCTGGTTGATCAGCAGCTCGGCCTGGCGCTGGTGTTTAATGGCACCATTTATAATTTTCCCGCATTGCGTTCCGAGTTACAGGACAAGGGCTACCACTTTTTTTCCAGCGGTGATTCCGAAGTTATTTTAAAGGCCTATGCCGAGTGGGGTGAAACCTGCGTTGAGCGATTGCACGGCATGTTTGCCTTTGCTATCTGGGATATGCGCAAGCAGCGTTTATTTTTGGGCCGTGATCGCCTGGGCATAAAGCCGCTGTATTACAGTTTTAATGGCAAGCGACTGTTGTTTGCATCTAACGCTCAGGCCCTGTTATCCACCGGTGATATTGATACCTCCATTGATTCCGTGGGCCTGCATCATCAGCTGACGTTACATGCGGTGATTCCTGCGCCCCACACTATATTAAATGGCATAAAAAAAATGCGTCCCGCGCATTGCCTGTGTTTCGGTACCGATGGTGGCTTGAGTGAGCGTGAGTATTGGGTATTAAATGCCTGTCGACCAGCCCAGAAAATGGACGAGGAAGAATGGGTTGAAGCCATTCATACCTCATTACGCTCAGCGGTTGAAAAGCGTAAAACCATTGCGGATGTGCCGGTAGGGGTGTTGCTGTCTGGCGGCCTGGATTCCTGTCTGCTGGTGGCGCTGTTGGCCGAAGCCGGTGTTGGCAATATCAAAACCTTTACCGTGGGTTTTGAAGATCAGCCGGAAGAAAAGGGCAATGAATTTGAATTTTCAGATTTAATTGTCGACAGATACGAAACCGAGCATCATAAATTTTTTATTCGTAATGACCGGGTGCTGGATTACCTGCCCGACACCGTAGATGCGATGGCCGAGCCAATGGTGGGCCAGGATGCAGTAGCGTTTTATATGCTATCTGAGCAGGTTTCCAAAGAAGTCAAAGTGGTGCAGAGTGGGCAGGGTGCCGATGAGGTTTTCGGGGGCTATTTCTGGTATCCGCAAATGCACAATGCCTCTGGTGAAAATGACTTACAACGCTTTGCTACGCGTTATTTCGATCGAGATCACGACGAGTATCTGCAGACGGTAAGCCAGCAATTTCAGGGTGAAGATCACACCGGAAAGTTAATTACTAAGCTACTCGCCAAAGGTAATGCGGATGAATATTTAGACCGGGTATTAAAGCTGGATGTTACCACCCTGATTGTTGATGACCCGGTAAAGCGGGTGGATAATATGACCATGGCATGGGGGCTGGAGGCACGGGTGCCTTTTCTCGATCACGAGCTGGTGGAACTGGCAGCCAGTATGCCACCGGAATTGAAACTACAGAGTCAGGGTAAACATATACTCAAAAAAATTGCCCGGGGCATTGTACCGGATCCGATTATTGATCGTCCAAAAGCCTACTTTCCCGTGCCCGCCTTAAAGTACGTGCGCGGAGAGTTTTTAGACTTTATGCGGGAAATTCTACACAGTGATGCAGCGCGCCAGCGGGGTTTGTTTCAGGCGGATTATGTCGAGAAATTGCTCGCCAAACCTGAGGGGTATCATACCCGGCTGCAGGGCAGTAAGCTCTGGCATCTGGCGTTGTTGGAGATGTGGTTGCAACGCAATGTGGATGGATAGAGTTAGTCTTATTGTAATGCACAGCTGTGGGACATCTCCGGCGGGGAAAGACCGCCGTTTTTTAGCGCTCTGTCCCGAATGGCACTAAGTTAAGCACCTTTAGCACGGTATTTACTCCTGTGATTTATCACTTTCATTTCATGGCGTGGGGCCGTTAAAAGCTGGAACGGCTTGGGTCTTCGTTTCACCGC